>Ga0307515_10001690_pt1 | contig 49223 bp, 37 predicted proteins | sample 17_EM_MG_FD_194513 | JGI IMG/M metagenome (GOLD analysis project Ga0307515, IMG submission 194513) | Populus trichocarpa ectomycorrhiza microbial communities from riparian zone in the Pacific Northwest, United States - 17_EM | ecosystem: Host-associated > Plants > Roots > Unclassified | place... | reverse complement strand
TTCGTCCCCGCTTCTGCTAAATGAGTGACTTCTTTTCCCCTGGTTCCTGCACTCCTCTTCCTTCGTACCGAAACGAATGTAACCTGTCACATCTCCGATTCCTTCCCAATCCTCCTGAGCCGTAACAACTTTACCACCTGACTTGGGTGTACTACCTAGGTGCCTTCGGAGTGATAGCAAGAGTGTTTGTGCCTGACATGGTGAAATCAAGTATGCTTGATCCGCACTATAGGTTGTATGTTAGAGGCATCTTGGGCAATTGCACTGTTACACTAGAACATAGGGTCAGCTGGAACAGTAGTCACCATAATCTTATCAGATGCTCTGCATGCTTTTTTACTGGTATTATTAGAGCCTATTGCCAAGTGTTAGAATCTGTACAGATTGCTGCAATGATCTCGTCTGTGGCTTCTCATGCAATTGCCCTGCTCTTTTCAGAGCCCACTGTCAGCTGCTGGAGTCTACACATCTGGTTGTAGTGATCTAGTCAGTGCCTTCTCTTGCTAATACTCTGGTCCTGTTTCAGTTCACCAGCAGCTGTTAAAGTCCTTATGTGCAGTTACAATAAGTATGTCAGCCATGCATTAAGGATTTGAATTGATCTGATTATGATTTACAGTGGATTATTAAATTGTATACATTGCTTTCACTGGCTGTTATGCTGATAGTGCTATTAGCACTATTTATGTGTAGAATGAAATTTAATCTGTATAATATTCATTGTATTTCTATAAGGATCCATCAAACTGAATACATACTATACACATAAGTAGCTTTATCAGCAAAAAGTGAAATTGGGTTCTGAAAATGGACTGCACTTACTGATCCTTCTCCACTTTCACCGCAATAATCCAAACAATTTGTTTGCATTCTTCGACAATGCTTTGAAGCGTTTAATGATCCGAATGCATTGTCACGACATTTGAACAACTTGGTTAGTCATTTAAGCTAATTCACTGCACTTGTTTCACATGGGTCCTCTAGATTTTAACTGTTTCAATGGTTTTTTCAACTGTGTCATTGATTTCAAGAATAGTGTTACCTATTTAATCCCTTGAGACATCGATTATACACAAGCTTGCACAACTCCCATAATAAAATTAATACACCCAGAGTAAACTCTCATCAGATTTCAATATATCACTGCAAAGATTACTTGAAGCATTGAATCCAATAATCTGCATGTAAAACAGATTGAAAACACTCAACTCAATCGTGTTGCTCTACTACCACCGTGGGCTATTGGGCTGCGGCGTCTGCGGCGGAAGATGTACAGCACCTTGCATGGCATTTGTTGGGACTATATAAGTGGTTCCGACACCGAAACGAGTTTTATGACGATATCTTCAATCGTGCAAGGGTTGCAACAGAGGTCGACATCTCTCTTCGACAATCACCACAGCAGCAGTCTGATGTATGTGCCCTGTTGGAAATGTCTGAACCATGGCTGAACCCCCTTCAATGCTTGATTCAGTATTCTCAACAGTGAAAAGAAACTCCAAACCTGCGGGAATGCATCCAGCAGTTGGCTTAATGTGGCTATCCTGACTCATCCCCATCCAGAGAAGCACTGTATCATTGCTTGGTGGCTTATGCATTCTCCACCTTGTGGACCTAGTGCAATGAAGCATATAAACGGCCTACTCATCCCATTGATAATATGTCACCGGAATCACTACTGCATTATTCCCAACATATTGTGAATTGTTGAGACAACTAAAATACTGATTGTGATCGACATAGTCTGTGAAGTCAGCAAATCTCTTGAAACACCAAGCAATGTGATTCTGAAGCTACCCATTTGGCACTGCACACCACTCAGCCAAGTCATCAAGGGTCTGGATCTATGGTTGCACGTTTTACACCATTCACCTGATAGGCGCTATGTTTAGAGTCATTTCTTTGTTGCGATGTTGTTTTGCAGCATTTCCATTCATATCTGAATATTGAAACACCTCCATGAGGGCTTTCATTCACAAAATCTGGAAGGTGGCCTCATGATGATTCAATTGTCAGTATGCTCGTTTGAGATCCATCAATGCTCTTTGTGGGAGTTCAGAGCTTGCATTTGAGAGGTTGCAAAGCTGGCAGATATGGTCAGAGAAGTGGTTCAGGAGATGCATCATCACAATTTTGGAATCCAATTCGTGTACAAGATTTTGTGCAATTTCTCACTGGATATGCATCTTTTCTCCAGCAACACAACCACACTTTGCAGCTGCCGAGAGATTGTTGGATGCAGGGTGACTCTCCCGTTCCTCTTGTTTGCCCACAGTAAGCTGCAATTGCAAGGCTTCTGAGACCTTCTTTGGAGATATACTGGCACGGAATCAACTGAAGACATCCTTGTGACAATGATACTCCTCCAGATATTTCTCCATGAACTCGATTGTGGCTGAAGTGAGGTACCAGTACTGTGCCGTAAGGTGAAAAGTCACTGAGTTCTTGATGCAGAATAGGGCTTCTGTAAATGGAATCCTTAGGCTCACAGAAGCGATTGAAAGAGTCACCATGAAAACTGGAACAATCACCCCCCTGAGTGCTTTCATCTCCTTACCACTCTATTTTGTCACCTGGCTACATAGCTTGTTGAATTGAGCAAAGCCTTGATATCGAGGCGTCATCACCCAGAGCTGGTTGAAATTATCAATCCTGGAATGTAGTTCGAGGAAGGATGTTACCCAGTCCATCAGATGCTTGAGCATACCGAGATAGACAGTATGATGAGTATCAGGTACAATCATAGTCATCTGGGAGATGCGTTTCATAGTCCAGAAGACACCTTCTGAGGTTCCAACCTCTTGATCATGCAGATATTCTCTTGCTTCCTGTCACTCCATGTCATCTACCTGAATCGCGAGTATTAACTTGTCGAACTATAGCTGATATTCTCTCATTTGCCACGACAATGAATTCCCATCTCCTAATGACGATGTCGGTGCTTCTCACACCATGCAATGGGGCTGAAAGATCGAGTGTAAGGGACTGTTTTCAATGTAGTCAGCTATCCATGCACAGTTGAGAGGATAACATTGCGGCATCTGCCCGTCTGCTCAAAGCAAGTGCTGTCCAGTGTTGACAGCACATCAAGAGGATGATACATAAGCTCGAAGACCTTCCTTAAAGGCTCCCCATTATTGATTTATTGTGTGTTCATGGCAGTTGTTTCTCCCGGTCCTTCAAGGTTATTTTCCGGAGGAATGGGAAGACGGGCAACAAGGATGCGTGCAAGATTCAAAGGCTTTGAGCTAATTGTCGAGTCAATGTATCCAAGACTAGAATTGCCTCCCCATTCATTCTTGTCGTCCGAATAGTTTGTGAGTTGTGACTGGTCTAAACTGCAGAATATAGTGACAATCATAGTTCCAAGCGGCTGCTGGAGCTATTGTAGTGGTCAAAATTATCGTAGCTGGGACAAAATTTGACTAATGTACCTGTTTAATCTACCACCAGATGCTTGATTCCACGTCTGAGTAGGTACGTTCCATAGCTGCATTGTATTCCTTTGCTGGAGCATACGACATACGTTCGCTGAATGCAGGCTGTTGCATGAGGAACTCAATGCATTCGACAGAACTGCAGTAGCAGAAACGTATGTAGTTACTGTTCCGAAGATTGATTGGATCGGCTAAACGATTGTAACTCATTCTGCCCCATGGCCTAGAGTCGATGCTAGTGTTAGCAATGGGTCCGGCTAACCTGCCAGGGGTCTGGGGTCGGACCGGAATGATGGTTCGGGTAGCTCCCAGACCCATCCTAATACCTGAGCTGGTGCCTCGTGGTAGGCTAAACCCATACCCGTACCCATCGACCCGCAGGAGTTGCCCAGTTTGGGTAGACCCATCGGTTCCAATCTCCAGTTCTGCTCTTCCGCTATTTGTAATCAGGGTCACATTCACATATCCCACTGTTAATCAGAACATATTGAATTTGGTCCACCATTGTCTGTTTTTGATCTATTGGCTGCCTTTATAATCGAAAAACAGAAAGACATGCTGCATGCCATATCATAAAAATGAGCGTCAACAGAGCGTTGATGAGTTTTGGTCTTACATCTTTGGTAATCTGAGTGGTGATTGGATGCAGACATTCATAAATGGGTTATTGGCCACCTGTATAGGAAAAAGAGAAAGTGACATGCTTCGTGCCCCATTCTAAAAATGAGCATCAACAGTGTGTTAATAATTTGTGGTCTTTTAAGTCAGGAAATTGAAGAGACTTGGTCGCTTTGATGCTTAATGATGATGGTGTCGGCTGCCTTGATGGGCAAAAACGCTAGTGATGACATCGCTACCATCTCCTAAACATGAGCATCAATCGATCATCAACGATTTCTGGCCTTGTGAGTCAGGTAATTGAAAAGTGAGTTGATCGTAGTTATACATAATCAAAGTATTGCTGCCTTTATAGGCAAAAGAGAAAGCATCAGGCGCCCTACCCCATCATGAAAATGAGTGTTGACGGAGTGTCAATGATTTTTGTCCTTGCATCATGGTTAATCAAAGTGCGATGTTGCTGTGATTGTCTGTATATGAAGTTTCGACCGGTTTTATCAGCAAAAACGCTCTTGAATGCACAGTTGCAGCTTTGTGTATGAACTAAGTAGACACTGTCCAGGAAGCTCTTGCGGGAATATCTCTTGCTTATCTGCCTATAAAGGCTGCCAACTGCTTGTTTATGGATGTGTGCTATCAAGCACCACATAGATTACACAACACTCAAGACTAAAAATCGTAAAGTGTCCAATACTTTGATTATGTATAATCACAACCAGATCAGTTTTTACTTACCTGGCTTACAAGACCAACAATCGTTGACGCTCCATTGACGTTCATTTGCCACAGGCACATCCTCAATATGCAATGATTTTATTTGGTATAGTATATCATTAATGGTGTTTTAGCAGCCGTTCTATTGTCCTCATGTACTTTCTCCTTTATCACTACATTGTTCTTCAATAACACAGATAGATATATCCTTTAAAATCTACTTTAAAGTGTCCGCAAATTGTAGATACTAATGAACTCAAAAATCCTGTTCCTTTGTATGAATGCTAGTCTTCACTTTCAGGTTCGCTCAATAGGCGGCTCTCATCTGCCAAATCGATGTTCGCAGCATTACCATGCAGCAGATAATGTAGTAACCAGTGGATGTTCCTTCATCAGTCAGCAAATCAGGAATAAAATCTTTATTATGCTTGCAATCCTTTCCATGTGCATCAAGATTGAAAAATTGAGTGTTGGGAAGAGGAGTATGTATATACACATATCCGGGTGGCACATCATCCATTTGGCAACTTTGAGCTCCCTCATTGTCACGGGGTGGCACAGGTGGCGTTCCAGGCGGAGGTGGCATCCGTTCTCGTGTTGGATGTCTGCTTTGGTCCGGTGGAGGTGCATGCGTTCCTTTGCAACTGCAGTGTGTCAGAGGATTCTTTGGTGTGCCATTGTGGGAAGGAAAGCAGCCGTCCATTCGATTTTCAAGAACCATAGCCAGGTGTCTTTCTATTGCAGCCTTCACCTTTCTGTGCCTAGAAAACTCAACGCTGAGCTTCCTGTCTACTTGGACTTCAGTGCAAGGTTTCTTGATCAAGTAATGCGTTTCCTGCAATGTGGCACGTGAAAACCTTCCTATGGCCATTTTGGCCATATTCAAGGCAAGGTGCATGTCGCACTATTCTAGCTGTACCCGACCTCCTTGCCTTGCCATAGCAGCAGACATGTTGAAAACCTACAAGAAATTAGTTGCTGCTTCTAGAAATGAGATTTGGCTGTTATCTCTACCATATACACATCCATAGCATCCTCTAGGGTGTTTAAGGTCTGTTTTGTTCACTCTCAGGGACTCCTATCACGTAATTCATGCGCGAAAATCCCAGAGTTGAAAACATCATGATGGTCAATTTCTTGGACTTTGCAGACAAATGCCTTGGTCGATGATGGAAGTTTCCCATCAGCTGGAGCCATACTTTGGTCACACAGCCTTCTACGTATGCCAGTTGTACATTATCGAGTTCGTTGATGGCCATCTACCTCAATATGGATATAGACTCATCCTCTAACATGCGGCTTCATATTCTTGCTGCTTCTGGTTTTACGTATGTTGTTTGGATGTGCGTCCTGGGTCATATTTTCAGTGACTGCATTGGCAGCGTCACAGTGAAATAACTGGTGTCTGGGTATTTACTGCATCTTGGTGAATGGGGGATTGGATGAAGCGCCATTCGGTCGGCTCGATTCGGTTTCGCTCACTCCTTCCTGAGGTCCTCATGGCGCCATGATTTGCTGTTGTTGACAACGAGAGGAAGATGATAACGCAAAGCAGTGGGAAGTCCTGAGGAATATATAGTTAGCTTCAAATGAAATGGAATCAGTAACAGCCAACTTGCACAAACTACTCAAGATGAATCCTACTGCGAAAAGCTGCAAGTTGCAGTGGTTTCCAACAGTCACAACATTTGCAGTATGTTGGTCCAATGTTGTTTCTTGGTTTACTGGGATAAATTGAGGTGAACAACAGCCAATATCTAATGTTTGAAAGATAGAAAACAGAAATTCTTCGACTGAAAGGATGTCTGCTGATATTTGTCTTACAGAATCCCTGGGATCTTACATCATGGAGACGCTAAAAATCAAGTCACATTGTACGTTCACCATTGATATTCCCAATGTAGTGAAGGTCAAAACGCAGATTTTGCTGTATTCAAGTTGGTTAAAGATACCCACCTTGACATAAAAGACGCAGGTGCCTCCATGCGGTGCATATCCCGCGATATCCAATATCTCGCCCAACAACAAAGTGCACACAAACTACATGGGTCAATGCTCCAAAGATGAACCTTTGGCCTCTTCCGGGGGGCAAATACGGCAATTCGACAAACCACTCTACAACATGACGTCATCAAGTGAATGAACGGAAGATTAGCTTGGAAGCAGACAGGGTCAGAGCCCTTGGAGCATTGAGCAGCTTTGGATCGAAAAGATGGTTGCAGTGGAGACAAGATGAGAAATGCACTTGTAAAGTGACGAAGAGAAACAGAAATGGATTGAGGATTATGCGGATAGAGAAACCACTGCGGCAAGAATTCCAGTTCAAGATGCAGGGACAGCAATTAAGCAATAGCAGGAAGATATGAGAAATGATGACACGGTGGGATTGAAAACCACAAAGGCTGAAAAAACTGTTCTGGAGATGTTGAATGCTATCGGTGACACTCTGAGCAATCTTAGATGTTCCGACCATGACCAACACTGGGAAGATGAGGAAGGTGAAGAATGAGATACCGAGGTGGGCAAGTTGAGCGAAGACGATGAACATGACTGGGTGATGGGCACAATCTCCAATACATTACAGCTGCGGATGGAGAGTTTTCGGCAGAAGCAGATCAACCTTGAGGAATTGATGCAACCAGGGTGGGGCGACGCAGCAGAGTACGTGTGTGAGAGGGATATGAAGTACAGGATTGCCCAATTGAACGTGCCGGCAGTCGTTAAGTCCCTAATGGTAACAATCGCAGCCATACCTGCTCCGACAACATGTGGAGAGCCATTTGAGACTCTTAATTCCATCCCCGGATGATTGCAAATGCTAAAAGGCAAATCTCGACTGGGATGTAATCATGTGAGGCTAGGTTCTGGGAAACCACAGTCCCACACAGGAATAGCATCTCTGCCACCCAAAGCGGTGCCCAATTCCGGAAACATTATGTAAACGACTCGTGTTACACCAATAAGCTTTCACCCCAGCATTTAGCGCAACGAGATAACTACCACACAGAGACCGGACATGAACGAAGAAATGGTGACGGCTCTTGCACCGCCGGAGGAATTGAAATGCATATTGCTATATTTGATGATGCATCTCTCTCAATAGTGGCTCATGTACCTATTATGCCACGCATCAGCTTTTCTTGATTTCAGCAATCAAATTGTGAGATATGATGATACATTTATGCATGTGCATGGGTTGTACAGGCCATGCGAAAGTTCTAAACTCCAAGTCCAGTTGATAGACGACCAACAAACTTGATGTTGTCTTGCCTGTTACTGTTAAGTAAAAACTACATCACAGATGAAGTTTACTAACAAGATTTACGTCAGTGATGTCATACGAGTCACAAAACGAGCGGTCACAGCGTAATGCGAAACTGTATAAATGACGCCTGTCATGCTGAATCAATCAATCCAACCCACTGCATAACACTCCCCCCAGACCTGGTGCGCATGGTCGAGATTTTGAAAATTGCTTATGGTAGGTCACGGAAATTGAGGTGAATTGAGCTGGATGCACAAAGGTGATGAAGTCAGGCTATATATATCGACAACTGGTGGATGGGTCTACACGTGGTAAATTGCCGGCCATAAGCACTGGAACATGATGGTCCTATATCAGTCCTTGGTCTGACATTGTGCATAGTGGGGGATCAGTTCATGAGATGCCTTGAAGCTTTTGAATGCAAATGATTATGCATAGAAGCGATATATTGGCTGTCAATAATGACTATATGCATTTTGGCATACAATTGTTGCACATACAATGACTTTTAGCATGTCTGTAAGGTGAGCATCAACGGAGCGTCAACTATTATTGGTCTTGGAAGTCTGATGATCAAAAGAAGACCTCGTCGCTGTGATAAATAATCACTATATTGGCCACCTTTATAGGCTAAAATACGAGTGATGACACCACTACTATCTCCTAAAAATGAGTGTCAACAGAGTGTCAATGATTGTTGGTCTTGCATCTTGGATAATCAACGGTCTGTGCAATGACAGTAACCCATAATCAAAGTATTGGCCTCCTTTATGGGCAGAAATGCTACTGACAATGTCACTACCACTTCATGAAAATGAGTGTCAATGGATAGTCGACAGTTTTTGTGGGGGCTCAGTAAGCTACACCGCAATGCACTGCATTACATTGTTCCTAAATCAAGTTTTCAATGGTCAGTCTTTGCGATATGTCTTTGTATACAACATCACAATTATACCTGGATTGTCTCACTGATATTTCTTTTCGCTTGCTTGTAGCTCTACAGTCAATATTTGAGAACCAGCTCTCTACTTTACATTAACCTAACATTTGACAGCCTGTCAAGTCGAATCACATAGCTTTCAAATTTGTTCCGCGATGTCGGTTTCAGAATGTTCAAATACGTCTTGCCTAGAGGTTGTGATATCTTCCAAAATTGAACGTGTTATTATTTGTGATTTGAGCGACCTTACTTTTCAAAACTCAATTGATGCTTGGTGGGCTTTTATGAATGTGGGCTCGAAGCATTCTATTGCTCAGACAAATTCTAGACATGCCACATCACAGAATTTCTATTTGCACTGTCGAACTGTGGAGACTGGTAGCCCTGGCATTATATGTATTGTTTGTCATCAAGTTCTATGCCATCCATCAGGACATGGGACCAGCTCAATGCTGAATCACTTGCTGGTGATACCACACATAGCAAAGCTAAACAAATTAACAGAGTCGGAAATTGCTGAATTGACTAGTTCAACGGTCGATGAAACAGCTTTGACCAGACTGAAGAGATAATGATGTTGAGGAATTACAACAGTGAGTTCGCAAATGAAATTCATATTTGACATTTAGGATATATCTATATTACTTCAATTGATAGGTAATATGCTCCTATGTTGCACCTAAGGACTTGGTAACTGCCAAAGTTCACCAAGACACCTGGAATCGGTACCTCATGTTACGATTTGTTCTGGCTCATACTCCATGGAATGCGATATCACTCCTGGAGCTGTGATGGTCATGTAATGCATTCTGACGCGAGCTGGTGCTTCCGTCTATCAGCACCGTTAGGAACATTTGCCGGAGGGAATACTCACTGAATGTGGATGCAATAAAGAAGCAATTGCCATCAAGAAATCAAGTTGGTTTAGCATTAGACTGGGGGGACATCAATGAACAAATTAGCCAAAACGTTGGTCATTGGATACTTCATGGACCCAAATTGGGCATTGTGAGAAGTACCACTCGCGTTCAGTGAGATTGGTAGCCTATTCTTTCCCATTTTTGAACCCTAATTGAGGACAATAGGTCAAGGATCAACATACTGGAGCACAGCGTGTTGTACTTTTGAAGGAACTCCTGTATCGTTTTGAGCTTAGCGACGGCCATTGATTTAGAAATACTATGTACAATTCTTCCTCAAAATCCCCAATGACTCGGGAACTAAAATCAACCCTTGATACCTCCGGGATTCAGTGGCCTGCATTGAGAAACAACATACCTTGCATGGCACACATCATTCAGCTTGCTTTAGGTGCATTCATGAGCAGTCTCGGTGTGATAGGCCTCGCCAGATGTTGGGAAGCCCACGAATGCAATGAGCAATTTGGAGAGAATGAAACCATTGACCTTGGGAAGAGTCAAAGACTTCGAAAGGAGGGCAATGCTGGAATCAACAAGGTGACGGCCAAGAGACCAGAATTAGCGAAGGTAATTGAGAAAGTACGTATTTCAAGAGTTGTGGAAAGTCCTGAAACTGACCTTCCTATGGCGGTGAATGATGGGAGCATGGATTACACTGACACCGGGTTGTCTAAAATGGTTGATTGACAGTCAATAAACCAACCCAAGAATTGCAGTATTACCTAATCCTGATCTGTAGACACTGTGGAATTCAAAACTGGAGTTGCTTTAGCGAGCCTACTGATTACGAGGATTCACTGGCCAGTGGCTCAAGAATCCAAAATTTAACAAATACCGGCCACTCTTCACAACACAGGATGAATGGACAATTGTCAAATATGTCATGGAAGTTTTGAGGCCATTCTCATACTGGACCCGATGGATGTCGAAAAGGCACACGGTTACTTTGCACCAGGTTATCACATTCTTCAATGTCGTGTTCGATCGTATAGATGGCGTCATGGGAGCCCCAGCTACGACCAAGAATCAATGAAAGGAAGACTTAGATGTCGCCGTGAAGTTTGCACGACAGAGCTGTCCAAATACTATGCTGAAGTCACTTCAACGACCGGTATGCTTTACACCCCAGGTCACATCCTTGATTATTTCCAGAAGTTGCGATCTTGTAGGAAGTGGGAAAAGGGAATTGATATTACTCCCGAGGATGAGACTTCTTATACTACCCATTACCAAGAGGTGTTTCTAAAGTATGTGCAGAATGGATCCTGCGTTTAAAATCGATGTTTGCCCATCATTCAACCCAAAAGTGTACCAAGCAACAATCCATTCACCTCTGCAACAGCTTCTGGATCTGGTCAATCCTCTTTTGATCCATATAATTTGTCCAGCAATGATGAAGAATACATAATGCCTAAGATGTGGCTGAAATGACACCCCAATGAAGAGATCATGCAGTACACTTATTGACAGCCCCAAGGCTCTATTTGAATTCTCCTCCTGAGTTACCACAGCACTTGGGGCAAGTTGATCCAAATCTTAATGATTACCACTCCAACCCCATCGAGAGTAGCAGTCCATTGTGGATACCTGATATTACCGACTGGTGGTGTAAACAAGAGGCAACACACTCCAAGTATGCCGAACTCTGTAATGTGGCACTGAATTGATTCTCTATCATACCACATGCTGTCGGTGTGGAGGCAAGATATTCCGTTTGGCAACACGTCATCAGCTGGAGGTAGTCAACAACCACAGGCTAGACACTTCACAAAAAAGTCATAGTAAGGCAGTTTGCTCAAGTCAATAACGGGATATTGGTGGGTGATGACCCAGTATTGGATATGACGATAACAGAAATCAACTTGGAAATGAAGGGAAATGTGCAGGACAGTAAATTGAACAGAATGGCGAAGGTCCACGACTTTTGGGAGATGTGGCAGGGCAGCCAAAACCTCAGTGCTACACAGAAGGAATCTCGTGCTCAACACAAGCAGATGACTGCTATAGGATGCATTTCAGATACTCAAGAGATATTCAAAGCATCCTGGTCAAACTTTCAACATGATGGTGTGGCTGCATTCAAAGTGTCGGAACGATAACCTATGTCACCAGCTGTGTCTGATGCTGACCTCCTTGGAGGACGAACCCAAGTATTAAATGTCCACCGAATACAAATAATCAACCATCATCCAGCAGAAAGTGATCTGAACAATGCACCTGGAAGCATGTCAGACACAGAACATTGACATAACTGGAATGGTGATTTGAATACACCAAATGACAGCGAAGACAACTTGGTGGAAGACGAAGAATTTGATATAGTGCTGGGCAATGGCATCAAGGAGTCGGAAAGCCCGGAGCAGCAGGATGTGAGTGCCACACTGGATCATCCCGGTTTGACTCTGCCAACACAGAGGTCAAAGGAACAGACTGGAAAGGGGTCGAAGAAGGTCAATGCAACACAAAAGAGGTGGAATAATGGAGACAAGATCATGTAGGACAGAATGCATTGATATGTTTTGCCAAGGTTCTTTATGTTGCTTGACCGAGGAGTAGTTTTAGAGAAATAATATGGCAGAATCGTGAGCAGGTGAATGTGAATTGTGGTTGGTAAACAAAAGTATAGCGTGTGAAATGCAGCATTTAGCAACATATATAAATTTTGATAGAATGAGAGCGACCAGAGCAAGAATATTTCTGGGCTCGGCTTTGCCAAAGGGCCTAATCTCAATCAGTCAGAAAGCAATCAATTGGTTGAAATAATTTTGAATTCAAATATTGATGGCAGCATATTCTGAATAGAAAATGCATTAAACTGAGTGTCAACGCAGCGTGAACGATTTTTGGTCCTGAAAGTCAGGTACTAGAACAGTGAATTGGTCGCTATTAGGTATAACCAAAGTATTGGTAGCCCCTATAGGCAAAGAGAAAGCGAGACGGGCAATGCCCCATTCTGACACTGGGTGTCAACAAAGCCTCAATGAGTTTTGGCTTTGAATCTTGGGTAATCTAGGTGGTGATTGGTCACAGACATCCATAAATGAGGTAATAGTCGCCTTTACACGCAGAAACAAAAGCAACACGCTTCCTGCCCCATCGTGAAAATGTTTGTCAATGATTTTTAACCTTGTAAGTAAGGTGATTGAATGGTGATTTGGTCGCTGTTATGCATAACCAACGTATTGGCACCCTTCATAGGCCAAAGTGCAAGCAATATGTTCACTGCCCCATTCTGAAAATGTTCGTCCACAGCTCATCAACAATTATTGGTTTTACATCTAGCGTAATCTAAGTGGCGATTGGTTGCAGACATCCATAAATGAGGTATTGGCTGGCTACAGGGTCAAAAACAACAGTGACACACTCCCTGCCTGTTCCTCAAAATCACTGTCACTGGAGGGTCAACGATTTTTGGTCTTGTATCTTGGGTAATCTGAGGGTCGCTTTGTGGCAATGATTCAATTACAATGGAATGGCAGTGTTGTCAGGCGAAACTGTGAAGGACATTGACTCTATTGTATCATGGAAATGTGCATCAACAGAGCATCAATGATTTTTGGTCTTGCATATTGGGTAATCAAGGCATTGAGCAGATATGTCAACTCATAACAGAACTGTTGAATGCCTTTATAGGCAAAAATACACAATTCAATTGGAAAAACAGGTATTCCAAAATAATCAATATTTCAAAATGCAAAACATGCAAAAAGAGATTACTGAATGTTTAATAAGTGATTTTAATAAGATATTATTATCAAACAGCAGAAACAAGAGCCTTATATGAATCTGCAGATGGACCCACGGGGTGACCCACTGACTACGTGCCCCATTGAGATGGGTTGGGAGAGTTCCATCGAATCATACCCAAATTGACAGTTCCAGTGTATTGCCAACCTGGACCCCGACTTTGTTAACAATTCAGTCTCTAACCATAGCTAGACCCGAAGCGATGGTACGGGACTGTTGCTAACACTAGACGATGCGAATTGGATAGGACATTTTGTCCAACCTTTTGAATAACCTGTATCACAACGTGAAGGTGCTGACGGTGGCCATTGTAGGGTGCCTAAACAGCTTGTTGAGAACAGCTCTGCCCAAGTTGTGCATGAAACACCAGTGCACAAATCGATACTCCTCCTTGCTAGAAAACCGTGACCATAGATCTATTTCATCGCAAAAGATTTAAAAATACTTGTCCCTAATAGGCTTGCCAGCTAGACGGATGTCACATTGTGGAGTACCATAAACATATGTCTGAGCTGCAGGTTGCACTAGATCAAGGAACGCATTTTTGCTGTCGGCTTCAGTATAGCTAGAATCGTCACTGGAAGGATGAAGCAAAGCGTTGCAAAGAGGTTCATGAAGCAATTGAAGTGGAATACTATTGTGCTGGATCGGAAAACTTTAATCTGGCAGTTGTTCAGCTCGAATGTATACAATTGTATGTCTGTGGCCGCAACAGTGGTGAGCGATGTAAGTGCCGATGTAGGTGTACGTCCTTCAGCAATACAAATACTGTTGACAAACATCCATGTTGCTTTAGTGAAATCAAACGTCCCAATAATGTTATGAAGCGTGCTGACGGCTTTTGAGCTACTTATACCATTGTAAGCTGGCCAGTTCTTGGAAAAAGCCGCACCTCAATTTATGTTTTCCAAAAAGGGGTCCTTCTACCCTGGTAGGATTTCACACATCCACCTTCACACATTTGCGATGTGTTCAGTCGCTCTCTCATTTTCAGCATTACTTCAATCTGGAAAAGCTTACCGCATCTGCATTCAACATGTTGCACCGATTGTTTTTCACCCTTACAATACCCTCCTACACCCATTGTCAGACGTATGTTTGTCACTTTTTGTTAAGTTCATACCTTACCTGAACAATGCATTGTCCTTAGATACCGTCCCAGTGACATCATCGCAGGGTACAATAACTAGAGCAAGGACAATCGAGTGAGATATGACTGAAGAGCATGCGTTAGTTGTCTTTGTGATGAATTTAAGTGTTCAGTCGATGAACCTGGGTACTTAGACGATGATAAGCAAATTGTTTCGTAGTGGACTAGCAGCCAAGATGATGTTGCAGGATCAAGATAACCCCTCCAAGCCCACTTATATATTTGCCTTGCCTGCCCACCTTACTTTCAATCTCCAGTACCTTCGACACACCCAATTCACCTCTGCTACCACATTCCATCACCCATGATGATATATTCAACACTCCCGATGGTTGTTTAGAGTAACGAGCTTTTGATGTCCACCACCCACTCACTGAGCACTGTTGAGAACCTTAAATGTAATGTGATGCCTGCTGCTTGCCAATATCAGTTGTCCCAGATGCTAATACAATCCAGATGCCGACTCAACAAGTCCACCCCTGGGCCGGGAACGCTGCTGTTGGAGTCTGGCAATGGACAGCAGAAACCCTGTAGATTTGGCAGGAGAAGGGTGGCTTGACAATTCAATGGAAAGATAATAAAGGGAGGGAGTGCTTCTGGGAGATTCACCAGTCCATGAGCATCAGCAACAAGCTCAGTGCCAGCCCCGAGCAATGGGATCACCCAATCGATCATTGTGTAACTTAAATCCGTGACCTGGCATCTAACCGGCCTCTTTGCACATGGTACATGGCATACAAGATCATCCAAAAATCGTCAGAAACTGAACGCAGCACTTGATGAGGTCCCAGTGGTGGGCCTTGGCTGAAGGAAGAATAGCATCAATGTAACCCCAATAAAGAAGAGATAATTCATCCATGTTGGTGTGAATTTCATCGCCCCAATGCTTCTTTTGCTGTTCCTGATGGTGAGTAGATACAGAAGAGGACGAGGAAGTAACCTTGGGTTACAGGTAATTCCAGATAATAGAGCATTGCGACTCCTTGACTGATTTCCTTGTCAAGCTATTTGGCTATACCACCACCTATATGGATCCCGACATTACCGGGAAGAGGGTCGGTGAAAGCAATACTCAGCTATTGTCATGGCACTGGCCTGGGGATGATGAATCGATACTTCTGATGGTCATATCAACCATTGATATGACCATTTTGTAAATTGTCAGTCCTGCAATTGGCGGTCTGCAAGACTCCAGCAGGGACATCTGAGAGCTTTGGGGCTGCCGGGAGGAGCCTAATAGAAATGGTTGTCCGCATGCCTGTAATGCTACCCCCATCTTCAGTAAAAATTCTGCTGCCAGATGGGTAATGGTGGCGATGATATTAAACAACCCAACACATTTGTGTGTGGTTCATTGTGGCCAACAAGCCAACAGCACATCTGGCGCCCACATTCATAGGTGTGGAGGCCACAGCTACCTAGCTCTAGATGACATCCTCCCATGTCCAGCTGAGGATATGATTGACGACATTACGAAGGATATTGGATGATCATGCCGAGATGAGGCGCCCAGATCCGTGGAGCTTCTGGATGACGAAAACATGTTTCAAACAGTTTGAAACCCAGCTTCAAAGGAGGATCATTGGGTAGCAGCAATACCTTGTAGTCATCAGAAACGGTGCTCTTGGTCCATTTGCCAAATACAAACAAAGCGTGGTTCTGATGTTGTTGTGGCTTGGCTACTCAAGCAAGATCACATTGTGAATCCTCCCTCTGTGGGCTGTTTGTCCAAATGGAAGTGTACATGCAGCCGCCCAGCTGCAAAATTGTGGTTGTGCAGATGGAATGCACAGGCAGGATGGTTGTTCAAGGATTTGCATAGTGGGTGAGTATTGTTCTGGCACTTTGGAGGGTGGATGGATGGGCGATAGTTTGGAGTTATTTTGAGAGATTTTGAGTCTCATTTTGGAGTTGAGTTGATTTGATTATTACATCGGACATATTCATGCGCGAAGGGCTGTGTTGACAGTTCACAATATTCGGATTGATCATTCAGACGCTTGTATTTGGGACAGGTACAGTGGCAGTGATAGGACTCCATATATGGCTGTCATGTAATTGATAGTTCCGTATATTTGTGCAGAAGATGTTAGCCCTAATGAATACTGAAACATGAATTCATTTTAGCTGATTGTGATTACAATTTTTATCAACCATAGCCAATTAACAACTTTGCTGGATGCGTATCACCTGCCATTCGTAGTTCCGAGTTCTTGTCCATCCAAGGAGTTGGAAGCCTGGGTGGAAGGACAAGCCAAGATCCTAGAATTGTCAACAGGATAAAAAGATGCATCTCAAGGATGCTCTTAATCATATCTACGCTTTCTTTCCTTTAGACAACACTGTAATTAATTTACTATAGATTCATTTATACTTCCATTAGTCACCCATTTAATGTTTTAATACATATCACTCACCGCAATTCTAAATGATACCACGAACGTGCTGCGCTTCTTCTCCTGCTCCTTCTCCATCCACCACTAGGCGATGCACACAATGCATGAATGATGTGGATCTCGATGAGGATCTAAGCATGATACCTAACAATCACAATGAGTATTGAGATGTCGGTTCAGAGTTCAATGACAAGCCTCTTCGACGATGATCAAGGAAGACAAAGGCAAAGCGGCCATCAAAAGATTCGTTCTCGTCAACACTGGGAAAACAAGTCGCCGTAACGCAATCAACTCCTATGTCGGCACGACCTCTACATCCACAGCGTCAGGAGGTCTATCTTGTCTTGGAAGCAGACGATAAATCAGAACCTGCGCTGCTGGTATCCAAGTAGGTAGTAGATAAAGTGTTTAAATGATTGAATTTGCCCGCTACTGTATATATTTACTAGAGGAAGGATTCAAACAAAGCCAGTGAGCAAATGATTTCATGGAAAGCTGGAAATGAGAGGTTGAATGAGCCCAGTATTGATGACATGATAGGCCTCATCGTCAGCGCTGAAAATAATGCCCCGATGACAATTTCAGGTGTTCTGGCCGGTCATAGCACATGCGAAGCCTAGAGCCATTACTCATACGATGTTTGTCAATCCCTTTGCCATGAATGCGGCGAAGACTGCCCAGATTCGTTATTTATGGCATTAGGAAACTGCCAGGATTGATCTAGCCCAAAGAAACTCAGACCATCCACGTGTCTATATTTCAGTGGTAAATCAACCATCTCAACGATTGTTTTCATCGCTTACATTGTGCACCAGGTTCTCGCCCAGATTCCTTGCCCTCGTGTGGCAGTGGAAAGCCGCTGCAAGACTCCGATTGACTGTATTCATTAATTTCGAATATGGTCAATGGAAGAGATTAGGAAAATGGTAGCCTGGCTGTTGACCAAGGACATGTGTACATGCCGCACAAATGTTTGTAAGGTAAGTTTAAAGTTCCCTCCTTGTGTAATTATTATCTTGACGATTAATTTAGGAGTGCAAATTGCAATTTGCACCGATTGAAATTGTGGATCTTATTCACTGGACATACTTTTATGGTATATGACACATCGCAATGAAAAATAGATCATTGACTCATGTAATCAACCTGACATTGATTGCCCTCACTGCGATGGCCATCCACCATTGTCTGTCGGCCTGGAAAACAGGCGACTTTAGGGTCCCACCAGAGATTGCTCCAAGGGGTGGAGGACAACGTCAGTGCCATGCACGAAACATTAATCACGCAGTGAATGATGCATGCACAGATGGATTGCATCGTTGCGACGCAGATTTTCGTTATACCTCGCATGATGTTCAAGCCAGAATGATTGACAGGATCCATAGCATGATTCCCCAAAGAATCCCCCCAGCTGGTATGGACCCAGCACTGGCATAACCTCCCAATGATCAGGGCAGCTTTGATGAGGACATTCTTGATTACTTCCCAGAGGCGCAGATAAAGGATCCTGACACTGCTTTTAATCGTCTCAGCAGCTTTGTTGCGGCTACTGAAGCTTTCATGCAATTCTCAGCTGTTCTGCCTATGGGCAGGTCTGCCATCGCCAGCAGCAGCCAGCCTATCCCCTGCAGGAACAACAACAGTAACAACATTGCCAACATCACCAGTGTTGAGAATACGGGATTAGTTGATGGAAATACGATTGCGGAGGGTGTGATGTCGCTTCGAGGTTTGAAATGGTGTCAGTGATTGGATTGAAGATTTCCATTGTGTGCCATTCTATTGTAGGTTTCATCGATATATTATAATAGTAGTAAATGTAATGGTTCTGGAGGTTTACAATAGTCCGGTCACAATTGCGTGAAATCATATTCGCGATGATGCATATCCCTTCCACGACAGTTGAAAAACTGCAAGCTACAGCACAATCCTGTATTAACAAATGACATATCGTGAATCACTTCTGCATGCTAACTATCAATGGTCAAATTGAGTCTTGAGTGATCATTAAATACAGGTACTACATGGTTCATTGAAGATACGAAGCGAGTACTATGATCATTGTGAGGACAGATCGAATTGCGCAACATAAGAGTTTGCTGAGAGACAATTGATGACATTGACAAAGGAATTGCTAACCATTCGTCAAGAGCCTGTTGTCACATTCGCAAAATAGGGTACAATGGTCGTAATGCTTGATAATAGCATCCCACCAACTCAAAGTACACTCAGGAACGTTGAACCAATGGCATATTCCAGGGAAACCTCGATTTCATTTTTCTGAGTTTGTGGGTACAATCAAATAAATAAATTTACTGAAGGAAATTTAGTTTTTGCTAATGTCTACATTCCCACAATTACAACACACTGAATGAATGGAGACACTGCGCAGATTGGGCCTCCCTCCCAATCTACCCCCTCCTGGTCCATTACCTCCAAGTACACCACCAAATTGGTACCATTGCTGCTCCCAGGTGCATGACAGTGTTTACACTATCTCAGCCTACATGTGCATCTCCTTACTTCCTTGATCATAGCCTCCATGTTTGCACAAACATGGCCTACTACCGTATCTCCAAACTGGCTTAATCACATTCTTTGTATTTGCACATTCATGGCCCCTATGTTCACATAATTATGGCCTCCAAGTTCACACGATCATGGTATCAAAGTGCATCTCTAAATTCACTCGATCATGGCTTCCTAGTGGGTACAATCAATATCTCCCAGTGCATCCCTGAGCCCACTCAATCATCCAAAGCAAGTACATCTCCAATCTAACTCAACCACAGCATCCAGTAAATCTCTGAGTTTACTCAATCACATCCTTCAAGCATATCTCTAAACACACTCAATTGCACCCTCCAAGTTCGCATGCTTGGGGCTTCCCAGTTCATATCCAAATTCGCTGCATTAGAGCCTCCGAGTGCATCTCTGAGTTCACTGAATTACACACAGCAAGTGAATTTTTGAGTTTACTTGATCATGGCCTCCCACCAAGTACATCTCCCCTCTAGCATGATCACAGCCTCCAAGTTCATTGCGAAGTTTACTCAGTTGCCATCTGAAGATGCTCCTCCAACTCTGCTCGAGTACCACCAGCGGCCAAATTGATCATATGTATGTATACATAACATTAGATCAATAATACATTTCATATTAGAATGTAATAAAATGTTCATGGGATTGTAACAAAGATGACTATGATTGAAGAAATGGCTTATGCCCATGGGACCCCAAGAACCACTGTGGTGAGAATATGACACCAAGAGTGAAGTCTCCCACCCAACTGTTCAGAGGTCTCAGCTTCTCTTGTAGAGTCCCGCAGACCTGTTCAGGTCTCTCACGTTCTCCAAACCATGACTCTCCTGTAAGTCAGATACCATCGTATCTTGAATGCACCTCCATCTTTGCAGGTGCTTTCAGAAGCACCTTGGAATGCTCCAGCAGCATCTGAGCGCACTTGTCTTAGTACCAGGGGGGCTTGGGAGAATCTGGAAATACTGAGGAGTACTGGTGTGCCACAGGGCCAGCCTGCTCCAGTCATCCTGTAGGCCCATAGGACCTCATTGTGCCACACAGCCAATATGCTATGAAATACCATTCCAAAAGCAGCGTCTGTATGAGTTACGTGATGTGTAAGGTTATTTTTCCCGGTATCTTCATTGGCACTGTATGTATTCAATTAATTTCGAAATTTGATCATCATCCAATTCTGGTCTGATAACTCAAGTACACTGCCAGAGGCCCATGGTGACATGAATACATTTTGCTGGTGCCGGATAATACAGCCAACAACTTTGGAGACGGCAACACCAGGTGATTTATGGCCAATTTCCATGTTCTGGCAGTTGGTATTCCAAAATGAGTATACATAGCTACTACTGCTACAACTTTGCTGAATTTGTAGAATCCATTACCCCAATGCCAGCAATTTCAACATAACCATCACCACTATTAAACTCAGCAGGCACTCATATAGGGCAATGTGAAATAAAGTACTTATGATCTGTATCGACTGTCAATATATCTGAATCATCTACCAGGTTATAATTCCAGTACATTTAGTTAATGAGCTAAATGATCCAGATGATTGACTCCAGTGCAATATCATGCACCCTAAAGTAATTCAATGATGAAATCGAGGTGGTATATGCATTTCTAGTGGACTAAACAGCTGTATATGAATTTCAGCCTAGGTAGCTTCTAATATCATCATTTGCAACCAGTCTTATATGTATGAGTTTTCATTATGTCAGTTACAATATATGAAAATCCAGTAATATTCTCTTTATACCTTCGAATGTAGAACAGGATATATACAAGTTATATAAACCATATTGTACAAATAAAGCGCCAATGAACAGCATAAAGTGAGGGTAAATACAATTAAGCCATAATAGATACCATGACTTAGAATGTAATCTGCCTTCAAATTACTACAATTTATATATTGTATTTGTTTCTTCATTTGTAGTCTAAATAAGTATCACATACTGCTAAATGGTAATATTCATCCTATCACATAGCAGCATCACAATCGGCGCAAATTTCATATGCCTATAGCCAAATATCAAAAGTTAGTAAGATACAATACCAATTGTATGAAGAAGATACTCAATTATACTTGTATTCTACTATGTGTAAAACTGACACCATATACTGTATACCACATTCAGCTAGCTAAAGCTGCAGCAATATTAACAACTAATAGTTGAAAATATTAGTCACAGAGAAGTATTTGTTCAACCTTGAAATCTCATTGTTGGAATGTATAAATATCAATAGTATTTTGTTAGTATTATACTTTTCCAAAATACTGAAATATAAGAATTTTATAAAGTAACTGATTTTGGATTCATAACTGCATGAGAAGTCTGAACTAACAAATAATCTATTAATCACATGTCAGTTATACTCACCATTGGCAACGTTTTAGATGGTAATTATGATGGGAATAACATACTTTCACTTCTGTATATTACTATCCAGTAGCTTGATAAATATTTGATATTGCAAAGCGATTCACAGCCAAGTCATAGGTGACAGAAGCAAGAAATCTAAGGTAACTGCTTTATTTGTTAGTACTTTTGTGAGGTGTCAACTGTACTATGCAAATGTCAGCCAAGTATTAACCTTTTGTATAGAGGATATGTATTGGCAGCTAGATTGCTAGATAAGGAAATAGCAGGTGGATAATGTAGTAAACCTGTATAGTATGATTTGAATGGTAAAGTTACAATGCCACTTGTAAGTTGAGCATCAAATGAAATTCAATTTGATACTATATATAATTGTCTTCAACAAGAGCATTATGTATCCAATTACTATCTAAGATTGTGATTGGTAGCATTTATCTTCCAAATATCACTGAACTTTAACAATATGGCATATCTAAGTTGGTATCAATGTAGTAACTTTTCTCCACAAGAAATTTGTCATTAGAAGGGTTGCTGCATTGGTTTACAAAGTATACTTACAGTTGCCAAACTATATAGCATAATGCAACGAATATCTACAAATACTGTCTATTTCAGTCAGTGGCAATATACTTTCAACAGGATTTTTCCTGTCAAAGTTTTCACTTTGTATACCACTATATAAAGTAGAAGTGCATGATCAGTTTTACTTTCCTTTATCAGCTGGTGCATACAGCTAATCAAATCTATACTGTGACAAGATTAACGGTTTTCTGTTCAATAACCCCATCAATGTTGGAATTTCTGAGTTGGCCATTAATGTATAATGTATATAGCCCACTCTCATTTGCTTGTCAATATGGTAAATTTTGAAATACTGTCTATAAATTTTAATATTGAAGAAGTATCAACCCATTTCAATATCAGAAACTCAACCCCAGAGGGGCCACTATAATGGTTTATATATAACAATGCGTATTGCTTGCATTGTGAAACTACTGGGGAAAGAACCTGTATGTATAATGTATCGAAACGTTATCTCATTTTGCTTCAAGATACCAATCAACTCTAATATAACACCATTTGTGCTACTATATAATCACTATTTCCAGCATTTATCATCTTATTAGTATAGCATAAGTGTAATATAGTTTATTAATGTCAGTATTAATTAAACATTAATACTCTTCATTTCCAACAACTTATAACTAGAACAGCTATTGTCCTCACCTATGATGTTTAATTAGTTGTATCTGCTGTTCTTGACTAATCAGTATGGTACATTGACTACACTATATCTTTCTTAGTTTCAACAGAGGATAAATACTTTTTTGCATACATCAACTGGAGAATCACTGCTTTAAGTCATTCTTCACAATATATATTGCCAACCTATATTGACTATTCAGTATGGTACCTGTATACTATGGCATCTCCAAATATAGATCAACCAAGTGTCAACAATTTGCTGCATGGGAATTTCAAATGCAGCTAGATGGTACATGTCAATTTTGGAAAGAATCAGTATCTATGCAGTATTCTAAAATAGAATGGGACGACTGTATGACATGAGTAATGAAAGAGCCATGAGTGTTAGTAACAAATTGGATTCCTCTGAGATTTTACAGTATCTATACATGGAAACACTTTAGGCAATATGATACAGTTACTACTCTTAAGTGATGCTGACACATATATACTTTTCATTGCAACTTCAACGGTTCTAAGTCTATCTGCATTGGCAGTTTTATACACACTAAAGTATAATTGAATTATTGTCTGTCACTAGACTAATAACAAACTGCAACCAGCTGTTGATAATTTGTTAACAGCAATAAATGAGATAATAAATTAGCATGTTGTTTAGGAGAGCTCTCTGTATACACTCACATTGATATTATTGAAACACCATACAAACTGTAACTATTGTTGCCATGGTAGTATATGCAGTATTTGAAATTTAGTTGTTACTCATTGTTTTGGAAATTGGGCAAGTACCATTGGGAAACAAGTTGCAATCAGATTATGTGAAAGATACTTGAACAAACTAACAATAATAGATATTATGTTATTAATACTTACTGCTCAAAATAATTGAACTCTAGTTGAGTCTACAATGAAAGAGAGGAAAGAACTAATCCTGGCAATCCAGTACAATGGAGAGTATAATTTGGGATTCTTACGAAGTTTTACAAATAGTTGTGACAGACCAACATTGCCAAAATTTGTAATACTAACATCTCCAATATCACATTTCGCCAGAAAATCAGGAATTTGCACTGAATGCTAGAATTTGTTCCTTCATATATATTTTTCATATTATTTCCAATCTGCAATTTTAGTGGTTCTTGAAAGCTATGTCATGAAAATTTTCTTACCTATTCCAGTACAATCAATTATACATACAGTGGAAACAATTTCTCAATAATTGACATTGTAGAATAACATTGATTAACTTAAAAAAATCAAAGTATAATGCACGATAAATGAATATGAATACATAACCAGATCTACACTTGGGGTATAAACTACTACATAGAGTGCAACTGGTTTCTCCATGAAGTTCAGTCTGCCTTGGATAAAGTTTATAACTAATCTAAATACTCTTATCTATCCAGACAATACAAATTAGATAAATGGCAAGTACAATGGAGTGTAGTTGACTGAGTATTAAAAAGAGATTCTTGAATATTTTGATTTTAATAACTATTATATACTTGCAACTACCTCAGATATTGGATCATCCAATGACTCTGTAACCTTGAAACTACAATTCACTCCCCAAGAATAGAGTGGTCTACACTGTATCACCATAAATCTTTCACGCTTTATAGCAATTTGTAGTGAGTAGCTCAATTTCTCGATTGTTTACAGGTTACAGACCGCATGACATAATACGAAGCATATGATAGTAATAAGCAACCAGGGGAATATCAAAGTGCTGTGTATCAAAGATGATGAAATTTTAAGCAGCCATCAATACTTCCATTTTTAAGAAACTTACAATCAAGTATAATCTGGTTAATATTATTGAAAAGGTATTGTCTGCATCAACTATGTTTTACACCAATTTAACTTTGCATCTAGCAATAAAGATTTACGGGCATATGAATTCAATCTGCCTGTTAGTGAAATACATTTATCAAATTCTTATAATTGCAAGCATACTATTCATATCGTCTATCTGGGATATCAGAAGCAGGTGGAATTCAAATTTGCTACTACTGATCGAGCTGATATATCATTTGTTTACATCAGCGATCAATCACACAATCCAAACTACACTGGCTGGAAATCTTAACATATTATGGTGGAGCTATAACTGTTAAGATAATTAATACATTGGAGATTGGAAAGGGACACTGCTATTGTTTACTATATAATAATAGATTACAATATCATATACTTTGAGAGAAATGAAGCTTTATAGGTGTTGACAAGTGAGTGAAATTAGTGGGAATAGAATATGTATTGTGTATTGAATTTTGCACACGAAAACTTGTCAAAATACAACTTCCATGTCACGATAGCAATCAATACACTTTGAATTGTATGGCAAATAATCGATGTGATCTGGAAATTATTGCTACTCTGGACATAGACTAAGCATATTGATCATTATGGTTACTCAGATTATGTCTTTATTGCCCATTACTATCATAGTTTTGTAATGGATGTGAATTGTGAGTACTATATATAAATATATTCTATACCTTACAATAGACCCAAAATACCATCCAGGTTTGTGAACTCAAGTACATTTATATTCTTTGGACAGGGTTGGTATGCATATGATATATATACTTAGTTCTGTTAAAATGAGTTCTAACTGCCTCTAAATATAGTCAAAACTGCTACCTGGCCCAATGATTATGTTCCATTGTTATTAACTACCAGAATTTCCAACTATCTGAGGACAAGGTATTTATAAACGAAGTAACCTAAACAGCAATGGAATTCTGAGTGGTGGTTTATTTTGGATACCTCATGTCATAGGCAAGAAGAGTCAACAGGAGGAAACTTACACTGTATTCCCGATAATGGTAATATGCGACTAGATAGATTTCCAGTTGATTTGCATGGGGTTGAAGTAAAGGCAATAGGTTTCTTTAACTGTAATGTCAGTAGTGAAAGTATTCGAAATTTACTGGCGAAATTCTTTCAAAACATGTGGCGTGGTTGCTCTCACATTCTTAAGAAAGGCTGCTGGCAAACAATGAAAACCAGACTGCTTCCAAACTTCATGAAAATTATCTCAAAATCGAATATGCGCCTGCAGAGAAATTACTGACTGGTATGGTATAAGTTCATTATCATATGGTAGTGTGTGAACAGAGTTATAAACTCAAAACAACTAAGAAAGTTTTTTGTATACAAATAAGTAACTAACACTTATATATTGATTGAAGCTATGAAGTCAATAGTTGAGAGTACATCATAAAACTTCAGACATACTAGTATGATTGTATTTATATTAACTAATCTTATGATATTTCTATTATTTCTATCACTAGTTGGACGAACAAGTGGTAAGATTTGAATACTTCATAATTATGTAATCTGTAGCCACAATCAGGTGGCAATCCAACATAATAATTATGGTAGGGTTGAGAAAATATTAATCACCACCTTCAGACAATTATCGAAGAGTGATTTTGATCATCTAACGAATAAACATCATCAAAATCAATATAGTATATCTGATATTGAGTTTCATGTAGATAGCAGTATGATGAATAAGACTGAGTATCCACCAGTGACTGCCACTTGTAATATTCCAATTATAATCTAGTCTGTATGCAAATCAACAAGCAGTTAAGCTTCCAATTACTGACTTGTAGCCTGTTAATATGAATTCAAGGTAAAGAGCAAAAGCATTTATATAAGGGTAAATATTTTGTATCAGAGATATCATGCTATGGAGAATGTTAATGTAAACCCAAATTGTTCTAATATGGGGGAAAATATAAAGAAATTTGAAATGTAAGCATGTAGTTGACTATTATCAGACACTATTGGTGTATTATAAACATGTTCCAGATGTGATAGAGTTGAGATATTAGCCACAACAGATTACTGTTAAATATCCTACTAAGTATAGAAAGGATATTATTGGCAGCTACTCTAGTGATTCTGGCAACATACAACATGTATACATCTGTGGAACTAGAATTAATTGAAAATTGTGGTATATATTGCTTGAATTGCAACTATATATTCTACTATGAAAGTAGTCATAATGATGAAATATTCTTTTTGAAACATATCTCGCAATAATTTTCTCTCTTTATTAATCCAAGTATATCAGAAATGGGCAAACAGAAACCATGTAGCAATAGTATATATTTAATACTGGTAATTATCTATTACCAGTGCAATAGTCAAATTTGTATACTAAATACTTGATATAGATAGATAATGGAACTTGCTGGGTAACTCTGCAATAAATCCACCTTATCTGCTAGTACAAAATAAATTGTAAATTTGGATGATCAAATACTTTTCACTTTTAACAGCATACTGTACCACCAATTAGAATATATTTTAGTTCATAGCAAGACCCAAACTATAGACTCTAACATAAAATTATTACTAAAACCAGCAAAATGTATTGTCAATTGACTCTATCTTCAGATATTACCCTGTATACTACTGTATAGAATTTGCAAATCACTTCAATAAATAATTTCATCTTTAATGATATTGTATTCAAAGTTTCCATTAACTTTGAAAATAATCATATTTCATGTATATTTGTTGCTTGTAAGGTAATTAGATATAATTATATTCATTACTTTCCACTTATTTGCTCTTTGTATTCCTTACCAACAACTGTTGTTACAATCCCTAATATCAGATTGTGCAGTACCATCTAATATTATTCAGATATATTGTAGTATTATCCACATGACTATTTTTAAATTTTTTTATAATTGCATTGGCAAGGACTCTTGGACAGGCTGTAACAGAGGCTGTGGCATGGGTATTTGTTGTGGTTGTGGGAGTAGTATTAGTTTGATATATGGATAAAAAGATTTGAAGAAACTGGATTGTTACATGTTGGAGTATGATAAAAGATATTAATATTTTACTAGATGGGGGATTAATAATAGAGCCACTAAACAGTAAGATTCAGCAGAATGAATGGAGATGTTTATTTCAATTTTCTTATTTAGGTACAAAGAGCAATATTGGATATGTGTAATGTGAAATCTGAAAAGAACAATACAGAGAGGGCAAAGGTAGTTACTTTGGTATATTGCAGTTGATAGAGCATTGGACTGAATAAATAGTAAGTACATTGTGAAAATAAGTAGTGTAAATCATTTTGGACAACCCAAAGAGTAAATGATAAGAAAGTATGTCTTAGAAATAGGAACATTCCTTGATACAATCTTGATTGGCATTACTGTTATGAATTATCAGTGTTTACTATAAGCTTCACAGAAACTCCATTGAATTGTGTATTGTATACTGTACCAATGAATATATTTAGTCACATCTGCATATTACTGGTCTCAAAATTGCAAAGGAATATATAATTCACATCTTTGTTTAATCAAGAACTGCGGACCAATTACTGGAACAAATATATTTGGATCACACATACAATGTAATTTCTTAATAGTCAACCCATCACTTTATAGAGAAAATTTATCAAGTATTACTTGATAAACTGTAATTACTGCCAGTAATCAATACAATTAAGGTGCAAATTCTATTCTTACTATCTCTGGACATAATTGAATCCACTAGTAGCGAATAAAAACCACTATCTGATATAGAGTATGTATACGCACTATGATACAGTTACTACCAAATATTGTATTGTATGTTGGAAAGTATCAAAGAAGCAAAATAGTACTGGAGAATAGCTACAGTGTGATCTTAATATAGTATCTATAGGTAATTTAATACATTAAGGTTGTTATAGTATTTATACTACATAATAGATTCACTGCTAATTATACTATATACTATTATATTATGGTAACTGTTAACAAATACAGTATTTACAATGTGACTGTTTACTTAGAGCAGTATTCTGCAATATTACCACTAATATACTACTCAATAACTATATCAATTATCATTATACAAGTGTCTAAAACAGCTGCTTTCTCTTATATATACTTGTTCAAAGTCAACATATTATTATTAAAGTAAATACAATACAGATACTCAGTACAAAAATGACAGTAATATAGTATCCACATCACATTAATAGGTATTTGAAAAGTTTATGATATACCTTCTTGAAAATTTACTGATATATTATTCACCAAATACACAGTATTATTAGATGCAAATATTTTACCATATATGCAAAATACTATCATATTCATAAACCTTAAAGTTGTAATATATACCAAATAATATCATATTATATAACTCAGTTATCACAAATACAAACTTGTATTCTCAATATCCTACTGCAGTGGGAGAATATGTCAGTACGAATATGGATCAAGTTTAATGATGTATACTATTTCTAATTTGAATGTCAATGATCAATTGTTTTTACAATGTGTTTTCAATACATATTAATACATAGAGCCTACCATATACAAGAAACATTGTTAATATAATACCCATCTTCAATAAATATTTGGTTATGTGATTCTTATGTTGCCTTGGGTTGTTGTGGTGTCATCTGGTTACATTGGAAATATTAATAATTATTATTTCATTTCAACATCAAAATACCCAATATAGTATGTTTATTATTTACTCCACCACTTAATCTAATATTATACTGGCATATTTCAAATTTGTTAAGCACTGAAATAGTGTAGATGGAAGTAAGTGATCCATGTTACAAATATCAATATACAATAACTACTGTATATTGCATGGAACAAATTCAATTAATCAATTTTCTTCAAATTACCAGCTATAATAACTGAAAGTGCTATAATGTAAACACAGTAGTAAAGATTCAAGAAGTGGATAATTTCAGTAACAAAGATGGAGATTTGAGATTTATGATAATAGAGTTGTAGAGTATTGTTGTTAGTTGAATTGTAAGAATCTGTTATATTAATCTCAATTAAAAGTAGTGCAATGTTAAGAGCACTGTATAAAGTGGTATGTTATACATTGACTGCAATATATAAGTGGATCCATCAGTCCCTTGGTGAGATATATAGTGTGTATATCATATCTGAACTTTCTAATAATTATATCAGAAGATATGAAGTGGAAGACAGAATCTTACAATATTTAGAAACTTTTAAATGTCAATTATTGATATATTCAACAAATTCAAAATATAGGTATCGGTTGGATTGGTAACATTTGAATTAATATTCTGCAAGTGATGTATTATACATTAATAGCTACTTCCTCCTATATTTTAATGTTCCATACTGTTATACAATTAATACATATCCACAATATCTTGCAGATGGTAACTATTGAAAGCTAAATATCACCTGGTATTGGTGTAAGTTGTGACAGAGTTGATAGTATAGTTATTAAGATGGTCAATAGAATAAATTATTGAGAATTAGAAAAGTATTAGAGATATAAAAGTATATGAGAATTTGAACAGTATTGGTTACATTTTTTAAATGATTTATGTATCAGTGTTATTACTAGCTTTTATAACTTACCGTATAATTGTAGATAAATCTGTAACTGTATATATTACAATCAGTTAGTGAAGTACTTCTATAGTCAGATTTTGGTTTTATTAGAGTTGGCTAATTGATAATTATATGTAATGTACCTGCATATTCAATTTTTCTGACATAAATCAACCAATCAGAAAACTACATACTCATTACACCAAGCTATTAGGTATTAAGTGGAAGCAATAAATCATTTGGATGTTGTCAATTTTACAAAATTGTTAGGAAGAAAGTATTATGTAATAATAGTAATATTTTTTCTTTTCATACAGTAGTTAGATATTTAATCAGATAGATTTTGCAGCCAGTATAAGTTGACATTGACATTGGAGTTGAAATCTTGTAAAGATTATGGAGGGAGTCGTAGAATTAACTAGAGCGGAGTAATTGAAAATTTCTGAATAACAAAAGAGTTTCATGCTACATTCCAGATACAGTTCGTTGACTAGAAATAATATTCATGTACAATTGATGAAAAGTACAATTGCAGAAATAACTTTGCAAAGACAGAAAGTATGCTGTGGAATGCAGTATTGGGGTGATTAGAACCGCAATTCAAACTCAACAGTGTAGCTTAGACTTCTGTACACACATGTATGTCCAATTGATTCTTGATATTTACATAGAGCAGAGTATTATACTATGGTGTCAAATAATACACAGTGAGACTTGGTGTTATACAGAAGAAATTAATCAGCAATGATTGGATTTGACGTTGCTACTTGGAAGTCTTGTTCAATGACAGTGTAACCCTTTTGTATTCCAACCTTTATAATATAGTAGGTTAAAAATATACATCTTTGGAAGCTTGTCAGTTACATTTAGGGAAAATGTTGTATCACTTTGTGATAATAAAGATGGTCAGAGAAAATGCCATTACAATAAGTATATTGTGTATGCAAATATCAAACATAGGCCAACACTTACTAACATTGATTATATATTTAAATTCTCAAGAATATAAATACTGGATTCTAGAGAGTATCCAGAAAACAAAATAGCATATTTTGGATCATTTTTTACTCTGAACTTTGCATTCAATCTGAAAATCTCCCTGTTCTCCCATCTGACCACTATTTATCATTACCGTGTACATTCAAGTATAGACATTGGTATCTAAAGGGAAGACAAATATCATTATATTTACTAAGCTACTGAAAGGTTGCTTTATTTAAGCAACAACAATATTTCAATAATAGTACACTATTTTATACAACATACTTTGGCATTAAGTGGAAGTGGCTAAGCAATAATATGTGGAACAAGTATAAAGATACTCAAAGCAAATCTAAGTGTGCAAAGAATAACTTGCCAACAGTTATCAACAATAAGTGTAGGAATTTAAGTGATGTAATATTCAACAAATCATCAGCAGTTCTATAATACCCCTTGTGCTAAGCAAGAAGTAAAAGTATTACAGTAGTAAGTGTATTATACAATTCAGAGCTGTATTTACTGATTATGTTTAATTTCAATAATACTAATAACTTGTCAACTTGTCCAGAAGTTTGACTTATATTGTAGATATTTCAGTATGTTGGTATACCTGTACTGTGGAGTAAACTCCAAAGGTGGATACATGTACTTTATAGCAAATGAACTACTACCTACTATCTGATTCCATATGCATTGTTACAAATTGCTATGTATATTGCTAGATGAATACTCAGGGTGCCTCAAGATATAACCTGAAGTCAACTGAAAGGTGCATTTCACATTGGTTTAACAGTATGCTACGAAGTACACTGTCATGATTCTCTGCATTACCCATCTAATGGCAATTGATTGTGCACTCTGAGTAGGCCCACCTTTATACTTTCACCTAAATCTTTGATTCTACTTGATTGCACACTTCAAGTATATTTGCCATTAAATTTCAGAATATACTTAAAACTATAGTAGGAAGAATACACTTAAATCCATTCAATGGAGGGGCATATCAACGCTCCAAGAATGTAGAGAATGATTGATTAGGAAATTGGAGGTTGTGAATACTATAGTGAATATATATGAAGAAAGAGATATGGTATAGTAAATAGCTGATAGCATGTAGTATGTAGCAGATATAATATTATAGCCAAAATAATTATATTAGTTGATATCATAGTCTGGATATTCTCTTTAGTATATTCACTTTGATAGAATCTGACAATATTTTATAGTAATGTTGCTGATGATTACAGTTTTAAATTTTGTCACAATGATAAACAATTAAGTTTTGGAGAGAGCAGATTGCCAATTCAGATTTGCCAGTGAGATATGCAGTCTTCATTCATTAATGGAATATGTACACAATAAAATTCCATTTTGGGCTAATGGGGATGATATTGGGAATAGATGTGGTAACAGTGATGACAATGACAACGGTAATGGTAATGGTAATGATGATAGTAATGGTATTGGTATTGGTGATGGCAATGGGAATTGCAATGTTCATAATACTGAGAGTATATAGATTTGCTGGTTGCTGACAGCAACTTCAATATCAATGCATTCAGTACCTTAGCACTTTCTGCTAAGTAATAGTTCTACAGGCTTCAAATTCTTTACTAACCAATACTTTTATACACTGAGACCTGTCAGCTTGTTCACAGTATACGATAGAATGCTGAAGGTCTGGAAAAGCTTTGGCACTACTGAAACCGAGATTTATTTCGGCTGTTAGTGCGGTAGTAAGATATTTTATTGATCTTGCTGCTGTGCCATGGCACATTACGGGTTTAATACCATGAGTTACAGAATTGTATGGTACGATCACTTACAGTTTCACTGTTTGCAAGATAGTATGGCATCTCATGTTTGAGAGTCTCAACTCACTTACATGATTCATAATACCGATTTGGATACCAACAAGTTGGTATTCGCATCCAATAATGATAAGCCACAATTACACATTATATCAGAGCAATCATGTCATTAATCAAGAAATATGCTACTTTTTTGGTGTATAATTCATTTCGCTAAATATATACACAAAGCTGGACTCTTCCACCACACCCATTGTAGCTCTCGCCACTGCTGCGTAGCAATCACAAACATCAACTGTATACCACGGTTGATGGTCACCGTGTAAATTGGACAACATGTTGGGTGTGAGAGTAGCCGACACGCGACACATGATTATCAACAAATGGTAATGTGCACATACCGAAGATCACTCTGTTTGAGTTGTATATCCGTAATCTGTTACCTTCCTGAGACGATCGATATCTTCTCATGAGTTTGGTACTGTAACGACTACCTGGTATTCATCACCGCGCTATTGTGACAAGTGTGGCTCTGATATAGTCTGTGACCATCATGGTGTGATTAATGTGGCTCTGACATAGTCCCTGATATTCCCAGCTAGGAATGTGCACCCTGACGTAGTCTCTGACAATTCTGGCTCTGATAAATGTGGTTCTGACAAGTGTGGCCCTGACGAGTGTGGCTCTGACAAGTGCAGATTTGACATGTTCCCTGACATGGTCTCTGATAATCCCAGCTCCGATAAACATGGCTCTAAAAAGTGCGCTTTGACATGATCTGACAATCCCAGCTGTGATAAATGAATTCTGGCTCTGTTTGGCTCTGAAGCAGAGTAGGTTGAACCTACCTCTCCTTCAGAGCCTCCACAATTGAATTTTAGATGTAACAAACCTTTTATTTTGTGGATTAAAGAGTATATTATATGGCTAAGTAAATTGGCCCTGACAAGTGTGGCTCTGACAAGTGTGGCTTTGACAAGTGTGGCTCTGACAAGTGCAGCTCTGACATGGTCTCTGACAAGGTCTCTGACAAGGTCTCTGACAATCCCAGCTCTGATACACATGGCTCTGAAATGTGCACTCTGATATGATCTGACAATCCAGGCTGCGATAAATGTGACTGATAAGTGCGACTCTGACATTGAATCTGGCTTTGAGTGGCTCTGACAAGGCGCCAAAGGCGGCACTGGATAACAGGAATCCCTGTTGAGATCATCCTATCCGATGAATCTAGTATTTGATGTTATACAATTTCAAAGTTGCACAATGGTTGAGTAGGTATTGGGTATCTTCGCTGCTTGGAGCCTGTTGCAAAGGTGTAAGAACCGACGAATCAACTACCATGTGTTGTACTCTTTGTGGCACATCGTGACAGATTATCATTCCAAGGTGTCTGTTTGGCATCACAGACAATTGATACTCCAAATCCTCTACAAACAATAGGTCGTGATGTACCGTCCACCATAGTACACCTCCACCATCATTAGCTTCCCCTCAATTGATCCTATAGCTACAACAAAACACATATAACAGTGAGGCAGGGTAATATCCTTGTTGACGTAGCCAACAACTGATTCTTGGTGTTCGATCTCCTCGAATTATAATATTGTCAAATCGATTGCCTTGTCCGCACCACTTCTCCACACACCTTGCCTTGTGAACTACAACTGTATTAGGAATATTGTGCTGCTGTATAGGCACTGTGACACCATTTGCTTGGCATATCCTGTGACAAAGAAACCACGATTCACGGGATCCACAGGTCCATTGGTCTAGACTGGTACTCGTATTTGCTTGAAATGCCAAACCATATGATGTCAGTGAATCAATAATCTGTGATAAGCTGATACCCTCTGGAAATGTCAGAGATGCAATTGTGTTGCATTTGCTCATCACACCATTCATGCGAGGGATGAAACTATGCGATAATGTGTCGGATCCCTGAGAATCCCCCACAAGATGCTTTCTGCATCTCTCTGCCTTTGGCGAGAGGGGATCTGATTTCACGATATGCAGTAGAATACAGACTCCCAACCTGATCTGAAAGAGGAGTGATTCCCATCAAAACATCTGTGGAATATAGCTAACCTTGTTAGATGAATGGTAGGCATACTTGAGGAGGTTTTTGTGGGCAGCTTCAGACATTTCGGTGTCACTGCTATTGCCAGAGCCCATTTCCCTAATACATACAATACAGTGCAGAAGGAAATCCATTCTGGGTATCTTGCTCATACTGTGGCTCTAGCGGTATGGTGGAAAGAGGTGGATGTTGCTGCTGATGCCACTAAGTGCATCCTTTCGGAATTTGAGCGTGGTTTCAGTGTGGGAGTGGTAGATGGCAATCAACATGAAGTCGGTAACAGATTTGATGAACTTACAGTGGTTGGGATGCTCTTTAAGAACAGGGGAATGTGCTGCAAACCAGACCTTCCCCATGTCCTTGTACTTGGCACCAATACATTGTTTCTAGCAGGTATGTCTGAGACCAAACCGGCAGATGTTACAGAAGCGAGGAATTATGGAAAATCGTTCATTTATCAGGTCCCAACCCTTTTCCTGGCAATAAATACCTTTCAGAAAACCAACAATCCATTCCCAGGTGTGATCTTTAAATAAGCCCTTCAGTATCTGGTGCAGCTGGTCTACATTCATGGAATTAAATATATTACAACCTCCATGGGCATCAGCGAAATTTGGAAAGTCAGCAAACTACCACAGCCTCACCTCCTCACCAGCCACCATGGAGAAATGAAGGTATTGTTGTGGATGGCTAAGCGTGGACCTGCAGGCAAAACCGGGCCTTTCATCAGGGGATATCTCGCATCGAGGGCACCACACATATTTCATCATACATATGGTGCACTGGTCTGGGTAGTCTGCTAGGACTGTCGCAATTCGGGGAAATGTGTTATGAGTACAACCGTCTGCACACTGAACTGCTATTCTGCCCTTCTCCAGCTCAACTAGTGCACCAAATATTGTTTCAATAGATTCATGATCGGCAAACCAATTGGTATGGGCTTTTGGTCTGTTTGGATATTTCAGTCAAAAACTAATTTGGATTAATCTGTTTTTTTTAACAGATCATCTGTTCACCTTAGAGACATTACCGATACTGAGATATTCCAGCAAAGCCGTTTTGTTGACACTTAGCAAAGAGAGCAAAGTTTTGTCACTGCTGAGTATAACGGGGACAACTGTAGATCCCTCTGGCAATGATTCCTAGGATGTGATAGCAATAAGTAATGAGATTCTAATATCTACACAAATCTGGTCAACACTGCAGCTGACACTCTTGACTCGCTACCTGTTCTGACACTATGAAACTGACACACTATCTCTGACACACTCTCTGACAAGCTCTCTCTGACAATATCACTCTGACTCACTCTGACAGGGGCTCTGACATGCCGAGTGGCATGTTCTCTCATAAACGTTCACTCTGATACGTTCTCTCAGACACAATCTCTCTGACATGCTCTCTCTGACATGCTCTCTGTGACATGCTCTCTCTGACATGATGTCTCTGACACAATCTCTCTGACATGATCTTTCTGAGATGTTCTCTCTGACACTCTAACTCAGCCAAACCCAACATAAATCTGACAAGAAACAATATCCCTCGTAATACAAAGAAACCCGCCTCATTTTCTGACCCCCAATCTGCAGTCCACATTTCAGCCTAAATGTGTTCGCCAGGGGACTCCATTGATTCCACTGGCGCATGCAGAAGATGGTCTCGAAATGGGGGATGTCTTAGGCCAAATTGTACTGCGGCAATAGGGTTCCGATACCAGAACAGTGTAGCTTTTTCTTTAGGATCAACAGAACTCTGCTCCCATCCTCATACCAGTCTGTCCGTTTCTGCCATGTCTGCGATGTGTTGAGAGAGCAGGTAAGGGTTTTGGGCATTGGCATCGGGTACAATAAGTCTTCGGTTGAGGAGGTTGTTGAGTTTCATTTCACCTCGATTGGTCTCCCCAATAGAACAAGAAAGCTGCCATTGTTGGGTATAGCAAACGGAGCAAGGGGGTCCCAGTCATCATGCTCAAAAGACTGAACTAGTATGTTGTCATCGAATGGGGTTCCTGCTTTGGGGAATATCTCCGTCTCAGGGGACTGGTTGAGTCTGTCATCATCATATTGGGGAATGTCATCTGCTAGTATGGAGTCTAGCCTATTTGACGCCGAATGACTGCTAGAATTTCTCTGAAGATGCGCATGTGATGAACGGCAGTGACGAGTGAGACCACTCTGCCAGGAAAAGACCCTGCCACACAAAATGCACATGAAGAACTGCATTGTTGAAGGTGAAAAGTTTGCGATTGAGTGCCCCCTGGAAATTGATAGTAGTGAGGCTCCTATCATATCTCCTAATGCTCTTTATTCAACCTACCCTAAACAGACTGGGATGGTAGCCTAGCCTCATGATATTGGTGTACCACACGCTATCTTTAGGCTTCAAGTATACTATCTTTAGCCCTCTTTGTTGCCTTGGCTGGAATGCTGGGAATTTCTGCTTCCAAGCACCGTTTTCGGCTTCCCTAAATGGAACAGTGTGAGTTGATGTTTTGGCTGCACACAAATCAGCATTTCATCACCACAACTCCTCACTTCCTTCTGCACCTCGTTGTGTTTGACCTTCCAAAAAACAACTGACATTTCTGCATCTACCTATTCCGACATGTGTCAACTCACTAGCATTTTGTTTCTTCAGACTTTCCTCACCTCAACCTGCAGTGCTTTCTCAACTGGACCGACTTGCATATTCGCATCGCAGTAACAATGTCTATCACAATGGTTATCCCGTCAAGCGTGGGTCAGAGTGCATACAGTCCAAGTTGGTACATATCGAATACAACCCACACCTATTCAGTCGGATCAATCAATGTCAACTTGATGACTGTCATATCCACTCAGCGACCCTAATGTCCACTCAGCGACCTGTAAATCTGCCAAATAACCATCAATATGGCACCACCACAAGTTCACGGAAGTGGCCAGTCAGCGTATCGAACCAGAGCAAAGTAATCCGTGTCTCTGTTCCAAAGAATATGACCCAGGACATGGATGCTGTGAGTAGCTGGTCTGCATTCACTGAAGGCCTTGCAGCAGTCCAGGGATGGAAAACTAAACACAAAAAATCCACTATCCCATCTTACACCAATATCAATTTGTTCACCAAGGTATGAGGTGTGGCAAAGCTGCATGACCAGGATAGTCAATCTGACTCTGACATTGAGTCTCTGACATTGGGTCTCTGGTATGGAGTCTCTGACATTGAGTGTTGGACGTTGAGTGTTTGACATCCACGGACATTGACCTGAAAAATAAAAGTTTACTGCTGGTTGCAAGACACTTGTTGATAACGCTTGAGATATCCTGGGAATTACACTGGATGCAACACTGAATGATGATGATGTCCATACAATGCAAAGACTGATCTAATGCTTACAAAGAGGAGTCACCTGAAGGGCCACCACCACAACCAACAAAGCCCCACCAAGCCCAGTAAGAAAGTCAGAGATGGCAACAAGCACTGCCGTAATGCCATATGCTGCATCATACTCCACACCATCGATCACATCAGCTCCTTCATTAGACCTCCCCCTGGTCCCTCCTACTACACCAATAAATCAATGCACTTCAGATGTCATCAGCAAAATGTAGCATGGTTTGGAAGTCATAACTGAACAACTCGGCCACTCTGAACAGCCACACTAACCCTTCGAGATGCTCCCAGATAGGCTGAATGCAAAGCGATGTGCTTCCAGGTAGTCCGAGACTACTTCTCCAGTGCTCCTCAATGTTCCGGAAGTTGTGGAACTGAAAACAAGAATATCCTGAAGAGTGTATAGTTGTCTTCAAAATGCTACAAAATCAAAATATTAGAATGTGCAAATTTCGGAGCTATTGGGAGTATTGGCCGCATCTCCAAAACTATTCTGGTGCACTTCAAACATGGAGCCATACTCTCCAGGAGTGATTATTATAATGGTTATGTCAAATAGTACACTTCAATTAACAATCTTCCTCCTGCACACCTTGATTCATGCATTGTAACTTAATTTACAGTCCAGTAGGTATTGAAATCCACATGATTATTTACAAGCCATAAGCTATCGATTCTATCTGATGCAGCATTGTCTCCCACCAATTGTGCCGGTCCAACAATTGCTCCGACAGATACAATATGCACCTTATCAGTCTGTTTGACAACCCCGATGAACCTGTCAACACAATCAGCCCAAACATGCCGATCTTTGTACTTTGTTGGATTCACCAACAGATATTCTTGAGCTTGAGGATGAAATATCCATTGTTGAGTCTTCTGGCACCTCTTAGAGAAGGTCGATATCGTTCTTCGGGCGGGTAGGTGTTCCTGAAATTTCAGGATCTGATTCGGTGGAGTCCAGCTAACATATATTACACCAAATGAAGGAACATGGCCGTGGAAGGTGTTATCAAGGTCACTGTCCGTATATTGGACCCAGATGTTATGAGATTCTGACATGATCCCTTGGTTGGCATTGGAATATTCTACCTTGCAATCAAGTCCCAGACGCTCAACAGATGTATGGCAGTGAAATGGTTGATAGTAGTACACCAGCCCATTCTGAAGTTTAATAACTATACTGTATTTGAGTGCATTCTGATCATATCCAACCACCAGTCCACAAACTTGGTGTCCCCAGTCCTCTTCAATTTGTGCACGGAATTGGTGTCCACAGTTGGGCATTCCAAAATCTTCTGACACATATCTGAGTGATGTTATTTTGATGATTCTGCACACTCCGCAGATACGGGTTTGTCTCAAATGATGTACCTGTTGTGATATGGGGCAGAAAAATGGCTCATCCTGACAATGCTGGACGCGTAGAAGATGTGCTCTACGAGTATTTCGCTGTTTATCGGTAGCGGATAGTAGGGTGAAAACATTTGTGGAGCCAATCTCGTACCAGCCTTGAATGGAAGATGAGACACTGTCTCCTCCATATAGTCAAGACCAGTAGACCGGTCATTGTGTTTGAGCATCTGTAGAATGCAATTGACTTTAGTTGTAGATTGGGATGCACCATTCACATTGCTGATGTGTAGCTGATCAGAAATATCGGTCGTGATATTGTTGCCAGAACCCATTTGCCGAATTGACTCTGATATATGGCTCACAAGATGCATCTTTGGATATCCGGAATGTATTACACACTGTTCGATGGTTTTGGCAAGCTCCTGAACGCCAATTGCCTTCCACCAAGATCCAAACGCGATCATGCGGATGGACAATTCCTTCTTGAACCGCATCTGCCCATTCGAAGTGATACCATAAATCTCTCACTCCAGCTGATTGGCAACCCGGTCCGTATCAGCAATACTCCAGGTGGTAGCTTTAGTCTGATCATCGGTTAGATGGACCTGAAATGCCACACGATTGTCGGCGGTCATGTTTGCCACTCCATAACCCTCGTGTTCTGCAGCAGTCTTCGTTTGAGCAAGAATTTTGGCGAATATACGTCTGAGACCAGCTGCCTTCGTTGCAACTTGTTGCAATAGTTGTCGCTGATCATGTTGGGATAATTTATCGAAAAGGTTGCATTTAGCAGGTGTCACTTGATGCATTTCCCGCTCCAACTGCTCTATTGCACTCTGCCAATCAGCATCTGACGATATGGTTGCCACTTGTCGGGCTCTATTCAGGCGCCCCTGAAATTGCTTTTCCCTTGTTGTTGTAACCTTTCCAGCCCTGTACAACTGAACCTCCATCGCAGGGCGGATTTTTTGAATCTTTTGTTCCCGTAACTGATTGGATTCTCTTGCCAACTGTTCATCCAGTTTGGCCTTTGCAGACTATGACATTTTCTGCTCTCGAAAAGCACCCTTCTTCCTGTAGGATCGCTTCAGTGTATCATCTAGTGCTTTCAGGGATACATCAGAGTGATTTTGCTAACTAACAAGTAGGGAGAATTCACATAATGCCTGCACTGTTCCCATTACCATTTCATCAGAGGTTCTTTCCGCCGCAGTTCTCCCGTCATCCTTGGAGCAGTCAAGAATCGGAGCGCAATTCACTGCCAGTGTTCAGATCATGCCCTGGATGTCTTTTCCCTGCCAGGATATGCTTTTCATCGAATCGAATGGCTTAGAGAAAGGCTGGAGGCCTGGATATCGTGGAACCGATGTGAATAGATTGTCAAATTGATCCTCGACATTTCTTGCTTCCAGGTATTTGAGAAGCCAGTGCAATAACTTTTTAACAGAACCCTAGAGCAGCTGATGCAATTCATCAGGCTGCCAATGGCGATAGACATTGCAAAGAGGGTATCGCCAGAACTGGTTTCGGATTGGATGAACAACAAGATTGTACAGATTATCAATATTCGGTTCATCCAGAAGCTGCGAGTGAACATGTTGTTCGCTTGAGTTATCGAGTTGTCAAAAAGTGGAATGCCCCATCGGCACACCTTCAGGAATTTCACACATCAGGCATAAGCCATATAAGACTTGAGCAACAATGACGTGTTCCGGATGATCCCTGACCCAGGCCGCCAGAAGAGGATTACATGGTCTCTAGGATCGATCAACACAATTCTATTTCGAGCTGGGACCAGTAATGACAAGATTCCACAGTGGGGACACCACAGTTTCAACCGTGGAATGCCATGGCTCATCAGTATTTTTGGCACCTTTCAGGGGACATGGGATCAGCCCAACGAGAATACAGGCGCGCTGCTTAGATGTCTGCCAGATATGTCTTCGAATATTGACAATTGTGAGATACAGTGGCCAGGCAGGTGGAACGGCCGAAGAATAGGTCAAGTGAGTTATGTCGGATGCACAAATGACTGGCACAAACGTCACCCTGGCAGGAAGCCGAGCTTGCGTATCCCACCACCAATCACCCATTTTCGTCTTGCTGTATATTTGGCAACTGTCCGAGTCTGCAAGGCACACAGGTTCAAAATCGTGGTGTGCCTGAAATGGGAGATGGGCCCACACGACTTGTATACATTAGAAAATATCCCTATAGTATAATGTGCCAAAGATATGTGAATAATCTTCAATCCAACTATCATTGTCAAGCCTGAAATCCAGTGGAGAGAGGAGCTTTCGCAGGGCATCTGCTGAAGGGAATGATTCGATTTTGAAGTTGTCCAGTCCATGCCTCAGATGTTGATCTATTCACATTTTCATTTGGTGGCTAAATGATTGAGCCTGTTGAAAGTTGTGTGCTGACCAAGATGTATGCCATGGATTCCATTGTTCTGAGTACTTGCGATGCTTGTTGTACAATCCAGTTGCTTTGCCATATGCTTTCCCCTCGCATTTTCCACTGCAACCACCTGACTATAAGCCTTTGTCTGTGTTGGATCAGGAGTACATGTCAGATCAGACTTCTAGGGGTCTATAGTTTCTTCGTCAGGAGTATCTTAAGGTGGTGGCGCACCAGGTACATTGTGTAAGGTTAGACGATCAGTTGACCAACTCATCAATGGCCATTCACAGGTGCACCGACTGAAGTCGAACCATGATGGTTCGGGTTGATCCAAGCCTGCCGGACGTGAAATCCCGTCAGGTAATAGCCATTCATTCATCGATATGGAGTGATATTGTTGATAATGAGCCTCGAGTCTGTTCCCGTCGAAGAATGTCTTGTTACAGATAAGGCACTTGACATGTTTCCGGTGAGTGCTGTCCATAATCGACTAACAGTCAGTGAAGATATATTCGGACGAATGTTGATGATGATTTTGGGGGTGATGTAAAGCCCCAGGGATAATAGTTTGAATGTGAGCTAACTCAAGTTAGTGTATCACAGCCGCATTCCATTCCGCCACATGTGGGGTAAAATAAAGTCACCTCATGATCAGCTTTCTTCGCACAGCAGGATATATATATCATATCCCACACAACAATCATCGACGTCGTCTGCTGAAAGTCTTTAGTAGAGAAGAGAAGGTTTGTTTTGTCATCACTGCAACTGCCATGATGGGCCTTAATATATGCTATGTCATTACGGCACTGTGAGTTTATACGTCCACCTGAGCCTCCGAGCAGCTGATAATGAACGTAGATCATTTTAATACCATGAAAAGGTGAGCTTCCTAGCTTGGGGTATGCCCGAGCAATGATCATCGAGAACTGACAGGATGGTTGCTTCAGTAACAATTCTTGACTGGAGCATGGATCCAAGGAGAACAATGATGTTTAGACATGGAGGTCAATAGGAAGCAAGCACTGTTGCTGCTCGACTCACAGGCCTCCTATAGAATGATGTTGCAAGGTTGTATACAAACAACTAATGTGTAATATTTCTAGTTGTGCTAACCTTCATACTGGATATAGTTTGAGTTGGGTTCCTAAAGATATCATATCATATCCCTTCGAGGACCTGTAAAGTCATGGAAGCGTATGAAGGTGAGCTCTTATCCAATATCCTAGTATATCGATTCGAGCATTATACCAAAGAAAGGTGTGATGTGTGTGATTAATGTTTCTTTTTCTCAGCCGGGTTGGTTTCATGGATCCATGGTGGAGTGAAACACCACAGATTGTGACATCAGAATGGGATATACGCAGCCCATCATTCTGCCGAAGGTCACTGCTACCTCCACTATACTCAACCATAGTCCAATTAATTCTATATCACTTCTCACATCATATAGTTGTTTGCCACCATCTTTGTTCACTGGACGGGTCGATGTACGGATCTCCACCAAAGACAGTGAATATGGCTTCTCCGGGTGGCCTATTTGGCATGCAACAACCCCTTGAAGTCAATGCACAATCACCAGAAAATAGTTCACGAAATGCCACTGACAAAGACAGTCGGTTCGGGAAACAAACCAATCAATATCATCTGCCGCATGGATATGGTTATCCGCATACACAGCAGCCATTTCCAGGTGCTCCACAGTTTTATCAGCACTCTCCATTCAACATGACACACAGTTTGCAACCAACCACCAGCGCAAGCCAAGGATATCCAACTTATGGGCCACAGTGGCAAGGATATGACCTCCACCAAGGTGGTTATGGTGGGTCTCAAATGTTCCCCCCTCCGCAGATTCCAGGACAAGGGGTGTCATCTCCACTTGGACCGAGAGTGCCTCCAGGACCCCCAGAATACCATGCACAGAATCGGCTAACATCTTCGAGCCTGAATCCTGCACCCGAACCTTCTTCCTGTGCAGCTAGGAGACCCCCGATTAGCCATCCAACGAAAAGATTCCAGCCGCCAGCGGAACCGCTGAAAACAGATGTCGCAATTATTGCAGAGTTGCTTCCATTGCCAGAGATGTCCTACGACAATTATGATCTGGATGATGAGAGTGACGATTCATCAGACTTGGGCGGTGCAGAAGGCAAACCGCCAATCAGCCTGAAGCAAACGGAATTCTGTTTGAAGTAGTTTGACAAAAGGATGGGGCAGGCCAACTATAGTGCGTTCAACAAGTGGAAGAAAGTATGGGTGGCTGGGTTTCTGGAGAAGAAGCATCGGTCCATTATCAGTGGGCAGAACCGTTTGAAAAAGGGTTGAGAGGGACCCCTGCATTGGGAGACAGTGGCTGCAGATTTTTTGAAGACATTCGGGAACTGGCCGCCGTTGTTTAATTTCGATAATGCTGAATCGAATCGCCGGCAGTGGATGGAGATGTTTTTGAAGAAATGTTCAAGCGACATTCGGGAGGAAAGGAAAAAGGTAAGGCGAGGCAGCAAGTCACCAGGGATCGATTTGGGCATGCGCGCGAGCAAACAGGCGACAAGTACCCTCCCCGAGTTGCCAAATTCAGCATTCATGGATGCGTTTGGCTCGGTGTCAAATCGCAAGGATATGGTGCTAACCCCCAAATGACTCCAAGCTTCGTATACAGATTTGAGGCACTGGGAGGAGCTGATTGATTTCATTGACGAAAACAGAGGCCCGAAAGAGCCATACATTATGACATCGATGTTGAAGTGCACCTCCGAGCAGGCTGAATGATATAAAGAGTTTATGGAATCATATACAAATGGGCAAATGAGAATGGACCCCATATGTGGCCAGATTTCTTACAACTGTGGCCTTTCAAATGCTTTCAAGTTGAAACCTGGACACAATCCGAAAATATTTTTAGTTGAAAGTAAGAGAGCTACAAAAAAGGAGATTGCCAAGCACTTCATTGGACCAGCGAAGGTCATCCCCGCTAGTGTTAGCAACAGGTCCGGGTAACCCGCCAGCTGTCCAGGTTTAGACTGGAAAAACAGTTTGGTTTGGTTCCAGAACAGTCCAAAAACCCAATCCGCGGCTTCTTGGTGGCAGAATGTCAACCAAGAGGGTCGAATAATTATGAATCCAATTATCATTGGCAGCAGATTTTGAACGGACAACCCATGAAGGTGAGCATCAACTGAGCCTGAACAATTTGTAGTTTTGTAAGTACAGTAATTGAAAAGTGATTTGGTTGCTGTTATGCATAACCATTGTATTGGCAGCATTTATAGGCAAAAGAGAAAGTGACATGGTAACTGCTCCATTCAGAAAATGAGTGTCAACAGAGAGTCAACTATTTTTGGCTTTGCATCTTGGGTATCCTAAGTGGCGATTGGTTGCAATCGTCCATAAATGAGGCACTGACTACCTCAAGATTCAGAATTAATAGCGACAGGCTCCTTGCCATATCCTGAAAATGAGCGACAACTGAGTATCAACGATTTTCAGTCTTGCATCATGGGTAATCTAACTGGCGATTGGTTGGAAACATCCATCAGTCAGGTGTTGACCGCTTTTCGAAGCAAAAACAATCGTGATGTGCTCCCTGCCCCATCCTGAAACTGGGCATGAACAGTTCATCAACAATGTCTGTTCATACATCCTGGGTAATCTAACTGGCGATGGGTCGTAAACAATCATGAATGAAGTATTCACTACCTTCAGCAGCAAATACAGTAGTGACACATTCCCTGCCCTATCCTGAGCATGAGCGTCAATGGAACTTCAACAATTTTTGGTCTTGCATCATGGCCATTCTAAGTGTCGCTGTGTGGCAATAATTCATATACAAAGCAATGGTGGCCTTTTCAACCGAAACCACGCAGAACATATATGTTACCCCATCATGAAAATGAGCATCAATGGAGCGTCCACAATTGTGGATGTTGCATATTCGGTATGCATGGCATCACGCAGATATATGTGTTCATAACTGAGCTATTGATCCGTTTTATAGGCAAAAAAACAATATATTACAGGAAAAACACAGATTCCAAAATAATTGATATTGCAAACTGCCAAACATGCAAAAACAAATTATTGGCTGTTGAATACACGATTTTGATAAGATACTATTATCAAACAGCAAACACAAGAGCAATATATGAATCTACAGATGGACCGGCTGGGTAACCCACTGCTATCCCGCCAAAATCAGATGGGTTGGGAGATTGCCATCGAATAGTACCTAAAATGAGGATTCGTGTGTATTGACAACCCGGACCACCAATAGGGCAATGGTTCACTTCCGACCTGGACCGGGTCCGGAACCAACGGTCCAGAACCGCTGCCAACACTAGCCAGAGGCACTCAGAGTCACAGTCCATGTCATAGTCGCACTTGTCAGTCACATTTATCGCAGCCGGAACTGTCAGATCTTGTCAGAGTGCACTCGCCAGAGCTGACTTCATCAGAGCCGGGATTGTGAGAGACCTTGTCAGCGACCTTGTCAGATACCATGTCAGAGCTGCACTTGTCAGTGCCACACTTGTCAAAGCAACACATGTCAGAGCCACACTTGTTAGTGCCAATTCACTTAGTCATATCATATACTCTTTGATCCACAACATCAAAGATTTGTTATATCTAAGATTCAATCATGGAGGCTCTGAAGGAGAGGTAGGTTCAACTCCATCTCCTTCACAGCCCAACAGTGCGGGAATCCATTTATTGCGACTGGGATTGTCAGCTCAACTCTGTACACACTGTTCAGAGGACTGTTTTTCAGAGCCAGGATTGTCAGAGACTGTGTCACAGATCATGTCAAAGCTGCATTCATCAGAGCCACACTTGTCCGGGCCACACTTGTCACGGCCACATTTATGATAGCAAGAAATGTCAAAGACTATGTCAGAGTGCACATTCATAGCCGGGATTATCAGGGACCATGTCAGAGCCACATTAATCAGACCATGACTGTCAGAGACCATATCAAAGCCGCACTTGTCACAGTATAGTTTTGATGAATATCAGGTAGTTGTTGCTGTACTGATCTCATGCGCAAGATATCGATCGTCTCATTAAGGTCATATACTGCTGATACACAAGTCACACCAAGTTATCTTTGGTATGTGCACATTGCCATTAGTTGATAAGCATGTGTCGAGGGTCCACTACTCTCACACCCAACATGTGTTCCAATTAAAACACTGGCCTTGGACATTGTCACACAGTTCACGTTCATGATTGCTTGGCTGGATAGGCGAGAGCTCTTGTGGGAGTGGTTGACGAGTCGAGCTTAATGTATATACTTAGTAAATTGAATTCTACACCAAAAACATAGCATCTATCATGATCAATGACTTGATTGCGCTGATATAACTCGTAATTGTGACTTATTGTTTGTATGTGTGAACAGCACCTTGTCGGTGTCCAAATCGGTATCTTGAATCGTATAACAACATGGAGACTCTCACACATGAGATGCCATGATATGTTGCAAACCGTAAAAATGTAACCAAACATACCATGAAATCCTGTAACTCATGGTAATAATCCTGTAATGTGCAATGGCAAGGCGGTAGTATCTATAACATATCATAGAACTGCACTAATGGCCATAACAAATCTCGGTTACGGTAACACCAAAGCTTTTCCTGACGCAATTGGTATTGGGTGAGAGGTCAAGTCTGTTAGTTGGCAAGTTACATCCATTGCAAAATTCATTTCCTGACTGCTTGATCTGGCACATGTTCCTTTATTATAGTTACATGCAGGTTGAATTCAAATTTATATGATACAATTTGGGATAGTATTCTTGAATATTAATATAAACTGCTAAATATACATCAATAATAAGATTTGCAGTATAACAAACGATTCCTCAGATACCACCAAGAATTGTATCTTGTTCGTATACTCCATTTTATTTATACAATACAAATTTGAGTCCGAGTACATTTCAATGCCAATCAATAGCAAGTTCAATCTGTTCAACTCCTGTATAATATATGCGTTAATTGTTAAGTCAACCACTGATAAATATATCATATACTCCCATTATTCAGTACTTGGTGGAACATTCAACTTACTTGATGTTATTATAAGAATATAGAAACCATGTTTTCACACTATTTTTGGTAAATGATTACTGAGCCTGAAATTTTGCATAACAATTGACTTTACAACTGGCAAAGCAAGAATCTTAACTGTAGAATATAAGTATTTTATACTATCCCTTTGCCGGTAACTGGGTTTGGGCCCACAGATGGGCCAGCTTTTAAAATACACATCACACAACCACAATGCAGCCAAATGCCCCCAGAATAAATAGATATACTCTACATATGGTGAAATACATGAAAACAATTTTGTTTGGGTGTGAAACATAAAGCCTCATTGCAGTCCTCACACTTTATGCTGGTTTTCATGTCTTCTCCACTACCACCCTGACTTCTTCTCCACCTGCAAAGGAAACAATCTACTCTACTCTCCATCCAAAGTGGGGAATGCATTCCTGGTACCTTTCAGCAGAGGGGAAGGGGGGTGT
>Ga0307515_10001689_pt1 | contig 49224 bp, 49 predicted proteins | sample 17_EM_MG_FD_194513 | JGI IMG/M metagenome (GOLD analysis project Ga0307515, IMG submission 194513) | Populus trichocarpa ectomycorrhiza microbial communities from riparian zone in the Pacific Northwest, United States - 17_EM | ecosystem: Host-associated > Plants > Roots > Unclassified | place... | reverse complement strand
ATGTCCTGACTTAAGCTGATAAAACCTCGCCGCAATCGTCTTTTTGGCTTCCATCACCGCACTGTTACCTCCCCTCTTCACCAAATCATACCGGTAACTGTGCTTTGACTTCTTCCCCAACTTCATTATTTCTTCTTTACTTTCTTCCCACTTCACTTCAGTCAACCTTCGGCTAACGTGGGCAAAAGACACATAATCTAAAAACGGTAGCGGATTTTGCGTCTCGGTATAACTTCCGCAATACTTATACGCCGCCTTTGTTGCTTGTCGATCCGCTTCTTCATTGCCTTCTATCCCCTTATGAGCAGGTACCCACCGGTACTCCACCTGGATATTTTCTCTGGCTAATGCATCGGTCCAGTTCATCGTTCGTAGCGCTAGTACCTGTCCTGGTCCTGGCTCGTCCAATTGTATTCTTCTTAAAGTTGCCTGGGAGTCTGTAAAAACCGTAACCCTGGTAACCTCCTTTTTTTCTGCCATCTCATCCGCGACCTTCATCGCTTCCGACATCGCATACATTTCCGCATCAAATGCTTCTTTCTGTCGGCCTAGGTGTATCCTCCTCTTATTCCACCTCCCCCCTTCTTTCCATACCACTGCACACCCAACCCATTCATCTTCTTTTCTTGATCCATCAGTCCAAAAAACAAGTCCATCTCTTTCTAACTTCGCCTCCACCAGAGCTTGTTTCTCATCCTGAATTATCACTTCGCCTTTAAGGCGTCTTTTTTCCGTTGGTAATGTCGTCCTCTCGTAACTCCTCCTTTCGAAAGGTTTATCCTCCGGGATCAACTCATCAATCCCCTCCACCATCTGTAAGACATTCCTCCGTATATCTAACATTTTCCCTCCGCCTTGAGCATCGGGCATCATCATCTGTCTCAACTTATACCGCCTAACCCGGTTATTAAGAAGAGCCTTTGCCGGTTGTAAACCCGCATCATTCATCAAAGCTCCTTGAGGTGTCGTTCCAAAGCATCCGGTTACCCTTCTGCCCTGCTCATTCAACAACCTTTGTATTTCCTGAGCCCGATTTTCTTGTCCATGCCACCACAATTCAGACCCATACAACGCCACTGCCTGAACCGCCGCAACTTGAATTCGTTTGCACCCTTCCGAGCTTAATCCTTTCTTCGTCATCAAGGATCTCACTCTATTTTGCGCTGTCCTTGCTTTCGCTAAGGTCTTTTTCGTATGATCATTCAGGGTAAGCATATCATCCAGCCATACCCCCAACCACCTTGTCGCTTCTTTATTGTATGAAACCTCATGATTTCCTACCCTTACTCGGGCATTCATCTTCGGTTCCTTATTCTTTCTTCGTCGTGTGAACAACATCGCTTCCGTTTTTTCAATGTCGAACTGACAGGCATTCTTCTTTGCCCAAATTGTTGTTTCCGCGGCGCATCTCTCCAGTCGTTGTGTGCATTCCCCCATATCCTCACCTTCCACCACCCATGCCACATCATCGACAAAAGATATCCCCTCACTTCCACACTCTTTTTCATTCTTTTCAACTTGGCCGAACAACCCCGAAAGGTATATGACGAAAAGTACTGGCGATACTGGCGACCCCTGCGGAACCCCCGTTTCCACATCCATACTATCACCCTCCTTTCCGTCCATCGACATAATCACTTTTCTATCTTCCATAAAGCTCTCCACCCATCTCACCAGATCAGCTTCAAACCCCATTTCTTCCATTCTTTTTATCAAATTCCCCTTTGCCACATGTGGAAAAGCTCCCTTAACATCCATCAACAGCACTGCCACGGTATTCCCCCTCCCCCACGCTTCTTCAACTCTCTTCATCAACCTTCCAACCGCGTCTATTGCTGACCTTCGCTTTCTGCATCCAAACTGTCCGTCATGAAGTAACCTCCTTCGCTCACACTCCTCTGCTATTGCGTTGGCTGCTACCTTCTCGACCACCTTTCCCTGACAATTCAACAATGTAATCACCCTATATGCTTTGGCGACTCCATAATCTGGCTTATTTGGTTTCGGTATAACCACCCGCTTCGCTTCCTTCCAAACTCGCGGGTGTATTCCTAACCTAAATGACACTTTAACAACATTAATTATCCTTTGAGAATCCCATTCCCACAATAATCTTATTGCCTTAAAACCCAGCCTATCCGGTCCGGGTGCCTTATTAACTGATTGATCGAATAGAGCCATTCGGATATCCTCATCAGTAATCTTTTTCCACATTTCTCCCCCCTCTTCTTGGGCCTTTCTCTCCACACCCTTCAAAGGTTTCGGAAATGCTTCCTCTTTTATCAACTCCGCCTTATCCTCCCAGGACTCAGCCACCTCTCCAGTCCTAGATTTCAAAGTCTTTGTCGTTTGTTGTCCGCCTGGTTTCGTATATCTCAACGCCTGCCAAACTTGGTCTCTTGTGGCCGAAGTCAAAAACTTCTTCCACATCTCCGTTTTCGACTGTCGGATCATTCTTCGTCGGTTGCTTCGCTGCCTCTTAACTTGTTGCTGCGACGCTTCCCCTTTCTTTCGAGATCTCTTTATCAATCCCAAAATCTTCCGATTTTCCGCAATCTCTGCCGTCCACCACCTCTTGGATCTTGCGCAAACCTTTATCTTTTTGCAACACCTATTAAGATGATTAACGAAATTCCGCTGCATCCACTCAGCTTCCTTCTGTAAATCCTCTTCGTTGCTTTTCTCATCCAAAACAGGTCTCTTTGAGCTCTTATCCTCCCACTCTTTTTGTGCTTTTTTATAATTTTCTTCCTCCTCCTTTGACTTGAGCCCATCGATATCCCATCCTGTAATCTTTCGCGACACTTTGACTCCTTCCCCTTCATCCCATCCTAACTGGGCACACACAACCGCGTGATCCGAAGTAGTTGTCAATTCTGTTGAAATCTCTAATCTATCAGCCATCGAAGCTTTAGTGATGAAGAAATCAATAAGCGAACCCGAAGTTTCGCCATTTCTCGTGCTCGAATGGGTTTCTTCCCCGTCCGTAACGTCGATCAAATCGTACTTATCCATGAGATTTTCCAAAAAGTTCGCATCTCGTTTTGGTGGGCACTGCGGGTCCCATCTATCGCTGTGCGCATTCCAATCTCCTCCCAAAAGAATCTTTTCCTGCTCCATAATTTCACTCCATCTTGCTGTCTGTGCCGGTCTGCCTTGACTTCTTACTCCCCCCTCCTGTCTCAGCTGATCATACACATTCACCAATCTCATTTTTCTACCCGACGGGTACTTCATATCAAACACCTGTACGTCTCCATCTCCCCCCTTATCTACTTCCGAAAACTCCAGGTGTGTATCTCTTCTTATTGCGGTCATGGTTCTTCCTCCCCTAACCAACCTATATCCTGGGTGACTGATATTGTATCCTTCTCTCTCCACATACGGTTCTTGCAACATCACAACATCAGCCCCCCAAACAATTCCTGTTTCCAACGCCATCATAGTCGCCTCATACCCCCTTCCACAATTATGCATTACGCATTTCATCATAACTTCATGGGGGTTTCTTGGGTCCCTGCGTTAGAAGATTGTCCTTCGGTCTCTTGGGTTGTTGCAACCTGGACTTCCGGCTCCTTATCATTCTGCTCATCATCCTGAACTTTCTTTTCAGCTTCTGCGGTCGATGGTCCCCCACCCTCTACACCATCCGGCTTCTTCTGCTGATCAGTTGTAATATTTTGGCGTTCCCCTTCTCTTTCCTTCCAGGTACGCCTTTCTTCTCTCGCCATCTTAATAGCCTCCTGTTTCTTAACGCAACAGTTGGCCTTCGCGATGTGATTTCCCTTACAGTTGATGCACTTATCGACGGTATGGGTGCAGTTCTGTCCTGCATTAGCTTTGCAACCTACCACGTTGCATTTATGATCTTTTGTTAGATGTTTTCCCGCGCACAACATGCACGCCGGCATCTTCAAAGATCCACACTTCGCATCCACATGTCCCCATCTGCTGCATACTCCACAAAAGGAATCTGGCCCGGCATTCACGAATCTTTCCACATCAAACTTCATTCCTGCCGCCCTCAAACCCCCCTTCAAAACTTTTTCGGCCATTTTACTCCCCTTGACCGCGAACACAACCGACGATGCTTTCTTTCCTTCCGCCTTCTTCTTCTGCATATCTTTCGGTCCTCCAATCCAATTGATGGCGAGGGGCAACACCACCCCCTCGTTCTCAGCTTGTAATTCCTGCCTCAATTTCTCAAGTCCACCTCCTGTCTTCTTCCCCAAATACCTATCGAAATTGACGCCGTGCATTATCACTCTCTCCCAGAGCTCATTTGTTTCGATGTCCACAATTCCTGCGTCCACCTTCCTCGCTGCTTTGATCACAATTTCCCTATACCGAATCAACATTTCGGCCGTTGCTGCGGGGGTCGTAATCGTCGACAAGCATCCTCGAGTGTTCTTCGTAACTCCCTGAATGCGAACAAAATATGGGACCTTCGCCTCAAAAAGTGCTCTATTCACTTCCGACGAAATGTCCAAATCTTTCTTCTGAGAAAGGGGAAGGCCATTATCCCTCTTAAAGGTGACTCTCCTCTTCTCCATCGAATTTTGTCCTGGAGGGACCGGCTTCATTCCATCCTTCTTCTGCTGCCTCTTAACCTCAACGAAGCCATCTCCCTTCTTCTTTTGCTGCTGTCCCGATTGTTGTTGTTGTTGTCGCTGTTCGGGTTGCTTTTTTGATGGTGGAGGTGCGGCCGCCCTCTGCGCCCACGTCTCCTTCTTCTTTTCTTCCAATTTTTTAACTTCCGGCTTCTTAACCTCTGGCCCTTTTCCCCCGGCCTTTGGTCCCTTTGGTACCGCCTTTACCTCCGGTTTTTTCACCTCTTTCTTCTTCTGTTGTGGCACCACTGGCACCACCGGTTTTTTCTTCAGGATTGTAACCTGTCCCACCTCCAAACGCGGAAACTCCTGACTAACTCCTCCGGGTGGTATAGCCGGTGCGTGCTCGGATTGCTCCAAACATTGCTCATCCACCTTCATCTCAACCCTGATCGCTCTTTCCACCATCTCATTTTCCTCCGGTGAAAAAGTCGCTCCTGGCTCAAATTCAATATCGCTCATCTCTTTCTCCTCCGGGGTAGCTTCCACCTGTTTCCCCCTTCGGATTTCGTCTTTCTTCCGGCTCTCTTCCGCCATATCCTCAAACCTCTTGACCACCCTCTCGGTCAATTGATCAACCATCTTTTCCATGCAAGCGCTCATTGCATTTTCAATCGTCTTAGCCATGTTAACCGGAGCTAATTTGGCCACCTTCTTCTCAATCTTCTCCAACCTCTGGTCGAGTTTTTCCGCCCTCTTCTCATCGTACTCCCTGCTCAACTCAACCTCGGTCAAAATCTTTTCCGACGTCTTACGGTTAGCGTTAACCCCCGCATCCGTATGATTATGTCTTGCCGCCATAAACTCTGCCTGCTTTAGGCACCACTCATCATATCGCTCATCATGCAGCTGATTTGTGGCCATATAATCCCTCAGCCCGTTAGTGTTCCGGAGATACTCACCAACAAAAGCTTCCAAATTAATTGGTCCATTTTCATTCGTCAACGACTCTGCAGGCTTGGCCCAATCAGCCTCCAGCTTTTTCCTGCTTGGTGACTGTGGCATATTCGGGATTGGTTGATCGGGCGTTACCAGCCTCCTCACTCCCTTCCCCTTATTGCGCTTTTTTCCCTTCTTCGTTGGCGTCATGTAGGGCGACTCATCCCTCCACTCCACCTCCGTCATCACATCATCTTCGTTGTCGCTGCTGTCGCTAATTTCGAATTTTCTCGGAATGGGTGTGTGAACTTTCCGGGTCTCTTCCATTCCCCCCTCTTCTTCAGCGTCGTATGTGGCATTTTCCTCCGACTGAATATACCTGCGCGAAATAATTCCAGTGCTCGCCCTAGGAGTCGAAAAAGGATCCTCCGTAAGTTCGTTTAGAGCACTTAGAGGTAGCCCCATAAGACTACCCTCATAATTCGTAGAAGGCCGAGGGGACAAAACCCTCTCCCTAGGTGTTTGCGATGGGAAGGAAATTTCACTTCCCCCGTAGTTCGTAGTTGGTGTTGGTGAAGACAGCCCCGAAGATTCGCTGCCCACACTTTCGTTTTCGTTTCTCGTGATGCCCGTAACTCCAGTTTTGCCTGTCAGGTCGGAGTATGCTCTCATTTCGTCCAAATCGCTAGGTAGCTGTCCGGACTCAACTCTGGGGGTCGCTTGGCTATTTTCGCCTCTCCTCAACTCATCTTCAATTCGTGCTTTGTGTAAGCCGTATTCGAACTCATCTTTCTTTTCTTCGGCCCTGAGTCTCTCGTACTCTGCCGTTCCAAAGAACTCTTTCTCTTCTCGAGCTACCTCTGGATTGGTAGCTTCATCCTCATCAGACACCGTAACTGGTCCGGTGATCTTATCGAGTAGGCCACCGATGTGGCTGCTTTCTTCGCTTACAACTGAAGGCGACATGGTCTCCCTTTGCTGCAAATTCTCCTTTGCTCTCGCCAAGCTTTCCTTGAGCGAGGTTACTGACTTTTTGGCTCCGAAGAGGCTCATCGTTGCTGCTTCTTGGCGGTTGAAGTTCGTTCAACTGAAAACCGAAGCAAAAATTTTCTCGCGATGTCAAACTTGATTGGATAAAATCGGTCTTGGCAAAACTAAAAGGTGGTATGGTGTATTGTCGGAGGTGTGTTCTAGTGTGGGGTATTGGGAGTTGGGCCATTTCACATAAGCTGATTCGCTTACCCATATGCATCTAGCTACCACTCGATATTTGGTGAAGATTGACTGCAGTAAGCCGTAGTACTACCCGATAGCAGATACCCACTCAAATTGGGTCTGAGGTGCAATTAGAATTCTTCGCTGGCTGTACACTAGATCTGCCTTGTACTTAAAAGCAGACAGGCTGAGACTTAGGGCTTGGAAGCGGATCTTGCGTCATATATCTGCGACTCCTGCGAGGCAAAACCCAAAGGATATCTCCTATGGCGGCGGTAAACTAAATTACATGCCCTTGAATATCTTCACTGTCATCCAGTTCTTCCGGGGGCCGCATGCTGGAGTACATTGCAACCATCATGGGCAAATACGGCAGCACGTTTCATGAGGACGCATCAGCTGAGCACATTTTGTACATCGATGAACCCGAGGACCTCAAAACTATGCATATGCTTGCCACTTCGTTTGACGACTTTGATATGGGCAGAAAATACCATGCTTTCAGTCGACAGCGAACAAAACGATCGATCCCCTGAGTTTGTAAAAAAGGGCACGTGTCGTCTTCTGCTTGTGCATGATGCACCGGTGGCGCAGTATCTAGGGCAACGATGCAGACGAGTTCTGGCCTGAGCGGGAGAGGAGCCGAAAGTCGGCCAGTGGGAGTAGCTATCATTTTGGATACGCGATTGTGTAGATGATGCAGACTTTTGAGAAGTTGTAGGCGACTGGGACGAATGTGTTTCTGGCTACAAAATGAGGGAATTGTCATGAGTGTTGATGAACCGGTCGATTTGAAGCATTTTTAGAGGAAGTAGTGGATGTTTTGTGACAATCATGGATTGTCACCCGCTTGAAATTTAGGAATCTGTTACTTTGGATGGTTGATTGACTTGACTGATCTCTCTCGAGGGCACAAGGCCCGTATATGTACAAGCTCCCATATGTGTACGCGTATGCACTATCTTACATGAGACGCACACCCTGACCTGATGCAAGCCATGCATATCCTCATACAAGCCATCAAACGTTGGCTGAGACTCACGATCCAGGTACATTTGCAACAATCTGTTGAATATTTGGTGGCGAGTGGCAATGGTGGCAAAGGGTGGCACCGGCATACCCGAAGATATACCCGAATATACCCGAAGATTCTCTGTAAATATGCCGAGTCTTTCTCCTCTCTGTACTATAGTATATACACATGCACACAGTTCTCCCCTCCATATCGCAACAATCTCTTTAGAGGTGGCTCAGTGGTTTATCAACAGGTTCAAGTGACAGTGACGAGGCTTCTAATGGAACAAGAAAGTCTATTGTCTCAGAACGGGCGGTATTTTGGCCTAGACGAGCGAAATTATACCATAATGATATTGTAATCGGAGCAAACGCGGACGAGGAATGCTGGCTCTATGCTGCATCTGTAGACGATGACCAAGAGGCTGAACAAACGGGGTTATCTCGGTAAGCTATAGTACCCAGCCGTGTTTGAGTTGGCGTTTCGTGATTTCCGAGATACGTCAGTGTACAGTTGCTCGTGGAGTGATGATGGCGCGTGTGGTCTGTTGGCGAATTTTACTATGTAGTCGTCCATCACTAAAACCGCAGTATTATCACCTTATTAATTATAGTGCGCTATCAGACCGCGCACGCCATTACCCCCACGAGCGATGTAAATCATCGAGAAGGGTATGAAGCTGTAAGGGGGGCTTAATAAATGAGACTGTCGGTATCGAAGCTCATCAAGAACATACCTTGCAAATGAGGACATGCCCCAAGCGTGATGCTAATTTGGTATTGATATTTTTGGATGTGGTAACGAAAGGCTAGTTATTTCTGCTTTCGTATTAATCTCTAGTCTAAGGACATTCGCCATCCGTAGTTACTCTACTCTTCATCGCTGGGACGTCTTAAAATATGATGGAATTAATGACCAAAGTGCATTTAGCTAGGGTATAATCTAACTATTAGAATAAATGTTCGAAGGCAAACCAATCGTAATGTACATACATCTCCACCTACTGGAGTTCAACTTCCTCCCGTAGACTCTCCCATCTGCATTGACGCCTGCCCCTCCACCACATTCCTCACCCAGCTCAACCACACCCTTTTCCAGTCCTCGCCCACAATCTTCTCGATAATCTCCAGCTCCTCTCTTGCCCTCGTACCAATCCACCAAAAACTTTCCAACTTAGAAAACATGGCACCATAATGCGCCAACAACACCAACGCCCTCGGCCTATGTTCCATGAGCAGTCGTAGAAACCCGTCGCTTACTTTGACAGGCCATAGAAACGCGGCGGCGACCCAGAACTCCTCCGACGCTTTCCTGTGCACATTCCATGCCATCTCCAGCATTTGTGTCGCTTCTAAGTACAGGCCCTTTTCTGCTGGATCGTTCACTCCCTCGCACAAATGCCACAGCTGCGGTAGTGGGGGTAGTGACGTGCGGCTCTCGCATGGCGGCGCATTACGTAGAGATGGTGCTAATGCAGTTGCGATTTGACTCCAGTTCCCGTGAACCAACGCCGGTATCCCTCGGAGAACTGGAAACCATGTTAATGATCGTGGCTCGCCCCCGCGCTGCACCGTCGGACACGCAAAGACGTAGATAGCGATGAAGCTGCTGGTGACGAAGAGCGCGTTTGCTTCTACTTCGGCGCGTTGGGGGAGTGCATTGCGGAGAGACACCGAAGCCTCGTGGTAGTATCCCGCGGCGAGGACCTGGTAGTGTTCTGAGCGCGCATGGTTGAGGACGGAGAGATGTAGCGCCGAGATTGCGAGAGTGGCGTGGAGGACAAATGGATACTTCAATGCTAGCTTCGGGACAGCGTCACGCCAGACCGGTAGCCATGGGGCATGATTGGAGAAGGTGCGGTAGGTGCTGACTGAATAGTGGTGGAAAAGTTCAAGGCGCGTAAGGTCTAGCTCGGGCGCCGGAGTAGGTGAAGGCGGCAGATCGAAGAGCGAGAGAAAGACATAACTAGGTGATTCGAGCTTCGGCGGTGGCGTTGGAGTGGAGAGGAGGGATTGGACTTCAATCCTGGGTGGGGGATCATAGATGCAGTTGAGTTCTCGTCGAGCGCAGTTGGAACAGATGGGATGGACCTCGTCGCACTGTCGTCGTTAGCCGCAAGCCTGGCTTTGCTGACAGAGTTGTGTTGTGGGACACGCGCATACCTTGACGCGACGACCACGACACGTTTTACATCCGGTTCTTGACTTCTTGTGAGGGCGCTACTCGATGTCAGACAGAAGATGCGGGGTTGGGGAAAAAGTGTGCTCACAATGGGTCCCATCGGAACTTATACACGGGCTGGATCCGGAGGTCCGGAGAGCGGTGCATGTCACTTCGAGGCAATTTTCGGGGACCTTGTCGGTACTTATTGCGAGAGCGAGAGAGTGCGATTACGAGGCCTGGGCTTCCCGCCTCAACTTCAGGATTGGATGCCAGGGTGAATAGGAGTCGAATGGTCGTGGTACAGCAGCCCGTCTCCCAACTGTGTTTGAGGTGGGTGCAAGATGCATGAAGAGAAAAGTGCTAGCCTATTTTCGTCACCAGTTTGCCGCACCAAAGCATGTGAAGGGAGAAAACTTGATCGAATTTGTATTTCTGCAGTCGATAATCCCATATCGAGAGTCCAAGGAGCCAATCAAAGATTCTGGCATTCGTTTTTGTAGTAGTTTATTCCCTGTATCGAGTATCTGCCTGGTCGGCGTTTAAACTGTCTCTCCGCAACGGCCATTACCGCGTGAGGTATCTAGAGATGCCGTCTCAAATGCGGGAGCCTGGCATCTAATTAAGCTTCACACAAGCCCTGTGCTTTTGTCTTTAGAGCGGATTGGTGAATTGAGAATCTTCTATCTGGACAAGCACCTCTCTAAGTGTCATGCACAAGTGACATGTATGCCCCGTTGAGCCAAACCATACACTGACAGGAGCAAGGCCCATTTACTAAGTACTTGTCAATGAGAATTGCGTGGGGGGGAATTGGTTTCAAATTCGTAGGAATACGGGGTTATCTATCGGCGTACTTAGCCGAACTATCTTGCTCAAGAATACCAGCACGCGAATGGGACGAATGTATAAAGTAGGGCGAAATCTCGGCATATAACCAAGTATCCTTGGAAAAGGGTCTGGGAATCTAATTCTAGATTAGCTTCAAAGAAATTCATTCTGTTTTGTCAAAGCTAACCATCATAACTCAATCACGAACCGAACCTTCATCAAGAGTTGATCCAATGGCTTTCGCTAAGCTTCTGGACAAGCCCTAAAGAATTCAGTGAACTTTCCCAGGAGTCGGACGAACAATTGAATGCGAGTAACGAGTTTTCTGCCTACTAAGTCACATTGCACTACTTTCACCACTGCCTCCCATCCTTATGAACCGTTTCAAAGAGTGTTCTATACTCTCCGCCATTGTCCGCATGCGCTCTTGAAGCCGTTTCTCCTACAGCTTATGGCTAGTAATTTCACCTCCGAGTTCGTGATGCCACTTCGGTCATAGGAACATTTAATAGATAGCTAGCACATTTGTCGTGTTTGACTGACGTGGAAACGCCTCTCTGAAGGATCCTATGTATTGAACGTAATTAAGCAGCAATTTCAACCAAACACTGCAGTGCACCCTCGATTCCAACGACACTTCGGGCCCACTGAGCGGGGATGGATCCGCCCATAAGATCGCAGCAGGGCTGAAGAACTTATGCCCGGAATGTGAAACCCCTATGCAGCAACCTTATGAAGCGGGTATATTTAGGTCGGGTTAGCTCTTCATGACACATGGACGACGGAAGTACAGAAAACCAAGCGGGAGATATAGGTAAAGGACACTGCTAACATCCGGAGCGAGCTGAACTAACTATATCCTATCACAGCGGCTCACCAATTTCACAGTTGAGGCAATGGAAAATGTACTGGGTGAAAAATAAGAAACAGAATTCCTGTGCGATGAGAAACTGAGAAACTGATACCCGCAGACTACCGTGAAGGCTTCCGTATTATGTTGATATAATTAGCTTTTATGGACTTTTACCTCGCTCACGTTCATGATATGCTCTAGACGTAGGCTCGAAGTGGCTTACTAGCATATCCAAGCGAAAAAGCAGTCGTCTACAGACTAGTTGTGATGCACATTCCCGGCTACTATAGGCGTACCCCCAAGATTTCATCAAACGCGCGCTACCTGTTCCAAGACCTAAACCTGACCAAACTACCATAAACCACTAGGGGCTTTGCCACCCTCAATGCCCTAATTTTAGGATATTCTGACGTTGGCTTTGACCCTCGTGCTGCTTGTGCTTGTGCTCGTACTAAGTTTTGGCGTGGCTGGCATGGTATGTCACTCGGCTCAAGTCTCAAGGAAACTACCACAGCGCCTAGAGGTACGATGAAGAGCATGTTGATTGGCTAAATCCGCGATCGTTCATCTATCTTGCTGCCCCAACAGTTCTAAAATAGCCTTCTCCAAGCACAAGTCTCGTTTCGCCAATGGCTTCTGCGCATGCGGCGGCGGGCCGTCTTCGCAGCTGCGCCGCATTCCCAAGCGGACGGGAATGCAAACTGCATGATCCCGCAAGGCAGACAACACGTGTACACTGCAGCATTGCGGTACCTTCATGATTCGCGCGTTCTTTTGCTTTCATACCGCGCAACCTCAGCTTCAAACGCTTATAAGATACGTCCTATACAGAACGCTACCATACTAGGTATTTTCATGATCAACCACAACCTTTCTTTCTCTTACTTAGTACATCATCTATACTCCTGCCAAGGTAGATTCAACGAGTTCCATTCAACCTGACAGTTTTCACTCCGACATTTCCAGCAGAATGGGAAAGCACAAGATTGGGCGCCATGTCTCTTTAGCAATCAAAAACCACCTAGTCCTGAGTGCCGCAGCATCGTCTGTCTTTCGGAGTCGATCTGCGTATCATCCGATCTTCCTCTCTCAACAATTTAATACCTCCACTAGATATCGCCATAGTTTGTTCAACTTCAGTGGGTCTAACTCGAGCACTCAGTCCGTTGATAGTGCTGCAACTCTGCAATCTCTGGAAACAGACTGGAGTGGCTCTAGTCCCATCTTGGGGCCTGACATTAACCTTCCGGAAAATTTAGGTAGGCTTGGTGCTGTTAGGATGGTTATCATGTTGATAATTCTAATCATGTCTCAGTGTCCACCAATGGCCTTGAATCCTGTTCCTTAGGTGCCCTCTTATCGCAAGAGCAGCTTGAGCTCCTCAACACAATGGACAAACTTCGAGCCTACGGTGTCAGCGAGTTCGTGTCTCTTCCGCAAATCGTCGTCTGCGGTGATCAATCCGCCGGCAAATCTTCAGTTCTCGAGGTAGGTATATGCATATGTGCTTCTGCTACCCCCCAAACACGCAATCACAGATTCTAACAAAACAACTTGAAACCCGTAGGCAATTACCGAGATTCGCTTTCCTCGCAAGGAAAACCTTTGCACTACCTTTGCAACGGAGATTGTTCTCCGGCGATCGCCGACCTCAAAGGTTTCGGTGGGTATCATCCCGGGGGGAGCGGAGAGGTCACAAACAGACAGAGACCAGTTGGCTGCATTCCGCTACACCATCGAAAGTTTTAACGAATTACCGGAGCTTATCGAAAAAGCGAGAGCAGCGATGAGGCTCGGCAGCAATAGTACCTTCTCACGAGATGTTTTGAGCATTGAAATCTCGGGGCCCACCCAACCACATCTTACCGTCGTCGACCTTCCGGGTCTCATCCATGTTGACGCAAAGTCCCAGGATTCGTCAGACGTCCAGTTGGTGTCTGATCTAGTTGGGTCTTACATGCAGAACCCACGCTCTATAATTCTCGCAGTGGTGACGGCAATGAATGACTTCCAAAATCAGATCGTCCTGCAACGTGCCAAAAAAGTTGACCCTGAAGGCCGTAGAACTCTGGGAGTAATCACAAAGCCAGATTCGATACCGGTAGGATCGGAGAAAGAGGATGCATTTATATCTCTTGCGAAGAACGAGGATATCTTTTTCGCTCTTGGGTGGCATGTTCTCCGCAATCGTAAATATGAAGAACGGAACGACAGCACCGAAGACAGGAATTTTAGGGAAGGATTATTTTTCCAGACCGGTGCTTGGAAGGACATCCCCCGGGACTCCGTTGGAATCGAAACTCTTCGGTCCCGGTTGAGCCAGCTTTTATATGCACACATCAAAGGCGAGCTTCCAAAAGTTTACAAAGATATCCGCGATGGTCTGCAGAACTGCGGTGAAATGCTTGCCAAGCTGGGAGCAAAACGAGAGTCAAAATTTGAGCAGCGGCAGTTCTTGACGAAGATCAGCATGGAGTTTGTGAATTTGTGCAAAGCAGCTGTCGATGGGCACTATGAGGATAAGTTCTTTGGCGAGGGAGTCGTTGTCGACGCTACTAGCATACACAAGCGTCTGAGAGCTGTTATTCAAAAGAAGAACACTTCGTTTGCAAAACAAATCAGGGGACGTGGTCATACATACGAAATCGATAAGCAATTTGACAATGTTGCTTCAATCAAAGACAAAGATCGCTACCCTCATGGTGAAGGCGGCCCTAAGAGGATTACACATGCGGAAGCCACAAATTGGGTGAAACCTCTTCTTGAGAATAGCCGCGGCCGGGAGCTTTCCGGGACGTTTGATCCGATTCTCATCTGCCCTCTCTTTCGCGAGCAGTCGATGAAGTGGGAAGAACTTGCCAATAATCACCTTGACCAATCATTTGCTGCATGCCAGAAGTTCTTTCGGGAGCTAGTTCCATACGTTTCTCGGGGGAATCAAAAGGTTGCGCAAGGCCTTTCTGAACACTGGATCAACAGCGTAATGAATCGGCGGCAGTCAGAGGCCAAGAAGGAGCTTGATAAACTCTTCGAAGACCGCCGCTCACACGCGATCACTCACAACCATTACTACACTGATGTTATACAAAAGTTTGAAGAAGAAAGCTCTAAGATGCAAAACCTGCGCCTTGCCAAGGACTTTTCAAGCGGCTTAGGCAAGGTAACTGCTTCGGAGGCTATTTCTCGGTTTCTAGACCTTTTGGCAGAGCATCACACACAAGTCAATATGCAAGACTATGCCTGTGAGCAACTGCTGCGCTCTATGCTTGCTTACTACAAGGTAACTTCATTTGATAAAACGGAGGAGCATAACGCTAAGTATTCGTGTCTGTAGGTAGCGTCCAAAACCTTCGTCGACAACATTGTAATTCAGGTCGTTGAGAGGCATCTAATGCGGGGCTTGTGGGATGTACTCTCCCCAATTGCTGTTTTATCGATGCCTGACCAGCTCGTGGAGCGAATTACAGCAGAATCAGCTAAGGGTCGAAACTTAAGAAAGCGATTGGAGGTGCAGAAGCACCGATCGATGATAGGCTTGGAAATCTGTAGGAAAGTCCTACCAGACGTTGATGCTAGTTAATGGCTCTTTTGGCCCAGAGGGTTTCATAACGAATTCAACGTTTGAGCCTGAGCGCGATGGCCTGGAAGATGAAACTGAAGTTTTAGAAAATGTTGGTCATATGAGTTATCGCTGACAACCAGTTAGATAAATCTGTGAGCTAGCATTTTCTCATGTGGTTGAACAGTGTGAATTTGATAATTATATCCTGTGATTGAAATGAAATAATTATACAAGGGTTCACGTTTTGGGCTTTGCGATCAGTAGAAGTGACTCCGAAGGCAACTACAGATACCAGAAACGTAGTAGATATATGCGCATGATCATTATACAGTGATGCCAGTGGTCCGGACGGTTCCGGTCCGGGGCAGGGCTCAGTTAGTCCGGTGCGCAAGATGGGTCGCACTGCAGTCCAGTCCAGTCCTAACAATTGAGTGTACCTGAACCACGGTATCAGAGCAGCTTCTCCTCCGGGATCAGTCTCCTCAGGTTGTGTTCTCCGCGGGAGTGGTTCTCCTTGGATATTGTTCCCGTCGGTTCATCGCTGTTGGACTGATTTGTATGGCGTGGGTATCACGTGGCATTGGGTTAGGGTTCGTTGTAGCTGCTAGCTTGTAGAGTAAATTTATATATGAATACGTTATCTTAGACAATTGAGAGAGAGTTAAGAGACGCATCATGGATATCGCAGCAGCACCCATAAATCGATGTACGCTTCGGGACGGGCTTAAATTTAACCTAACAATCACGCTACTGGGTCGGACAGTCTGCACTAGTCTAGACTGGTTCCGCACCAGTACCCAAAACTTGTGCACTGGTCCGACCCCAATGTGAAATTTGGACTGGACTGGACCTGAGCTGTACCGGTCTGGACTGTTCCGCATCTGGACCGCTGGCAACTCTGATCATACTGTACGAGGCGTATAGGCTGGCGATAGCTCAGACACATGCCTCTTGCAAGCTTTGTTCGAAGGAATCTGAATACGGTTCTCATGAGCTTGCCAACCCTTGGGTGGGCGGTCGGTGCATCGGTGAAGAACTTGAATTTTGTAAAACCTTGATAGTCGGTATCGTTTTGTACTAGACCTACTGTTCGATTTGCAATAGATCCCTTGGGAAACATCTGAATTACTATTGGGTATAATGTACAATGAAATATTGTCGGGAGTTCCAGATAGATCACCAGTACAAATTTTGATGATAGAAGATCTATATAACGTAGCCAGTCCCATAGAATAGCTCGCTAGGATGGTTATTTTCTAAAACAGATTCTATCGTAAAGTCGAGTTTCCTAGACGTTTAATGGACATTGAAGGAGCAGCGATGTAGGCTTAGGGTTATGCGAAGCGGACGCTAGGCATCGCTCAGTACAGTGCCTTCAGAACCTACACTTAGGTGTATAGTAGAGACAAACATAAGAGAGAGCAAGGTGGGTTGCTTTATGACACAGAAAATATACGTCAGTTAAGGTTGCCAAATCATCTCGAGCTCAAGTAGGGTTGTGTAGGAGCAATGGGTAGTACTTTTGTGCCTAGTGGCGGAGTTGATAGACTAAGTTTCATGGTGGTAGATGGTAGTACGAATAGTCCAGGAGCGAGCTCAAGCTGAGGGAGACTGGGAGGTATAGAGTTGATATTTTCGGAGGGGTGGAACGGGAAGGCAGGAAGGTAGCGTTAAGGGGGTAGAAGGTGGGGTGGATGTCGAATAAATGGGAACTTCATAACTAGACTGGTAGTTCATGGTGCTATAAACACCAGATGCCACATATAAGCATCAGATGCTATAAATACCAGGGTCGCAGGCTCGAAATCTGCGGCGGCCACTGTTTTTGCATTTGTTGGTCAGGACAAATTCACGTTGCTCGAAATTTTGCCTGGCAAGTACTCACACGCTCTGAAGTACCTACTTAAGTGGGTAGAGTAGTCCAAGCGTCAGTCTTCAAGCTTTTGATTCCCAGTTCTTTCCATTTAGCTGCGATATTGCTTCTGTATTCTCGTAGCTAATGACTGAGACGATATCAAGCAGCAATCCCAGTAACATCATAATAAAAGAATTGGCACTGCAGGTTTCGAACCTGCACCCAACGTTTAATACATCTAGTGTTTCCAGTACCGTCTGTCACATAAGCTAAGAAATAAGCTCTTGTATATTCAAGGGTTGCAAAGATAGACAGTCAGGCCGCATATAAAATACCATGTAAACTGAGGTAGTTCGAATGTCTCGACCTCGTTAGACTAAGTGTATGTATCTTAACCGCCTGGTCGAAAATCTACTTTACACGAGGCTTATTCCTTGTTTTTGCTCTAAATACTTTTGAGAGCCGTAATTTGTAGAAAGTTCATTGACCGAGTTCTCACTTGAATGCGCGAATAATTATGTTCGTTACTCTGGGAGGATGTCTATTGCGACAAGGATACCCCACTGCCAGAGCGGGGTTGTAGCTCAACGATTACACTGGTATACACGTATGCCGCTCCATAGGATCACAAGAAACTACTTACACGCCGTGGGATGGAATTGCCGTCTCAGTTACACAATGATGTCGCGTTCTGTATACCACGAAAAGTTGGCTTTTAATTAATTCCCTTAATTGCTTCAAAATCATGGGATTTGGAGTTAGGTTGCGCTCACAAAACCAACATCTGCCTCCTTCGTAAGCGTTTTAGAACCGAGCTTGCCGACCGACGAAAACTCTGGGCACGAGAGCAGAGTTAGGTACGGTTTAGTCAACAAATTGCAAACCGGAATGTGAGTAGTACCTATGCGCCAGCCAGACTGAGGTCAACCAAGTCTGCGTTTCGCACTTCTCTTCAGCAGTTGAAGCAGTTGAGGATATGCTGGGGTTAAACCCTAAATAAGAGTGTTCTTTTGTTATGAACTCTTCTCATTCGTGCAGAATCCCTGTAATTTCATGTACTTAGTCTACATTGAGACTAGCATAAAATAATATCAGATTAGTGCACTCCAACTCCGAGGCTAATATCGGACGCATGAATGGATGTACAACATATCTCTCGGCCGAGAAAGACTATAAGTAATTGATATTAAAGCTGCACTTTCCCTCCTTACATTCGAGACTTAACGAAAACAAAGAAAACCCCAGCATCTACTTATCGCCTACAATCTCGCCCTCCCCTCAGCAGCCACATTCTCTATATCCACAAATCGATAATAAAACTCCAGACTCTTCGGGTTCCTCAGCGTCGAGCTGGGCACGACCTTCTTTCCGCACAAAATCTGCTTTACCGGCAACTCCACCTTCTTAAAATTAATCGTTGTAGGGATATCATACGTCTCAAAGACGTATCTGGGCACATGTCTCTTGCTCAGCCCCTTCGCGATCGCTTCTTTCACTCGCGCCACAAGCCTGGGGGTAAACTTCTGGCCCGGCATCATGAGCAGGAACAGGACTACGCTCTCATCGAGATCACGTGGGCGTCGTTGCCCCACTACGATGGAGTCCGCAACCTCACGCGAAAAGTATGTTTCGATGATGGAATAAATTTCCGAGGAGCCGAAGCGCACGCCGGAGGGGTTGAGAACACCGTCAGCACGCCCGAGCATGACTAGACCATTGGTTTGTGGGTGAAGCATAGCGAAGTCGCCTTGGGTCCAGACATCTGCAGAGTGTTAGTGTCGGAAGTTGGGGACATTGGAAATGGGGGATGTTACTGTCATATTTGGCGAAGTAGCTGTTGAAATACTGTTTCGCGCCTTCGGAGCCCCAAAACATTACCGGCATAGTAGGGAATGGCTTTGTGATAACGAGTTCTCCGGGTTCTCCTGGCGCAGCTCGTTTCCCCTGCACTCGAACACCGTCGGGGTTGTCCACCACCTTGTACACCTCTACGGCGATACCTGTTCTTAGGCCCTGGCACTCTCCGGAATATAGCGGATCAAAAGGGTTCCCCAAGGCGAGTGCACCGTTGATGTCGGTTCCGCCGGTGATGTTACAGAGCTGTGCGGTCGGGGGGAAAGCCTCGTCGTAGAACCAGTCGAACAGCGCACTGGAAAGCACCATTCCAGTACTAGTGACAACCTTTAGGTTGGAAAGATCGGCGAGTTGCTGCGGGACAATGCCACGTAGTTGCAGTTCGGAGAAGTATTTGGGGGAAGTACCGAGGTGGGTTACTTTCATCTCGCCCATTAGTCTGATGAAGGCTTCTGGTCCCGGCTGGAAAGGGGAGCCGTCGTATAAGATTAAGTGGGCGCCAGATATAAGTGTGGTGACTTGTACCAAGTACATGATCCAACCAGTGGTGGTGTATTGGAGGTAGGTAGTATTCGGGCCGATCCGGTAGTGGAGAAGTTGGTCGCTTCTTACACTCAATAAGTTGCCCTAGTAAATCCGGATGAGTTACTACTCTAACCATGGAGTACGTCGGGACACTTACACCACCGCAGTGTACAATACACTTAGGTTTTCCGGTTGTTCCGGAGGAGTATGCAATGAAGAAGGGATATCGGAATGAAACGCGCTCAAAGATCAGCTCATCAGACGAGGCCTTGCTTAGGAAAGTTGGCAGGGTTTGGCTATAACACGAAAATCAGTCGCAATCGATTTGTTTCAAGCTCAGGGTAATAAATACCATCTCTGAATTCCGCTGGTATCTACTGGTTCTCTAAACCTCGGCAGCGACACGATTCCCCTAAACGCAGCAACTGCACTCATCCCCGCCACAACCTCCGCAATCTTTGGCCGCAAGTCTGTCTTCTTGCGGTTATAGACGGCGGCATCATCCATGAAGATATACACCGGTTCAATCTGCAACATCCGATCCAGGATCCCCTTCGTTCCCATATCTGTGGCAGAGGTGGAGTATATCGCGCCGATTGCGGATGTGGCCAGCATGAGGATGAGGGCATCGGCGGAATTGGATACTACGCCAGCTACTCGGTCGCCCTTTTTGACACCATGCGCTCGGAGCGCTTGCGAGAACCGTCCCACGCGCTGTCGCAGCTCTTGCCAGGATACTGTGGACCGCTCGGTATCGCCTTCCCGGACGCAAGTCAGTGCGATCTTGGAGTCTTCTTTCCCAGCGGTGGAAACGCCATTCGGGCCTTTGCTGAAGAGGATCTGGGCGCTAGCCATCAGTAATAGGATTCCGAACGGGAATAGTGTGAGTGGCATACGTTTTCGGCGTAGTTCAATCGAACACCCGGGAACCAGTCTGGTATGTTGTCCATTCGTGCATTTTCGTCGATGACCTATCTGTATCAGCATAGGATCGGTATCGAACGGTGTGGGGCAACATACAGACGTGTACTGGCCTTTGTAGATGATTGATGTCTCGGGGTAGTGCCACAAGGTTTCCCAGAAGTCAGACAGTTTGTCGACGGACCATTGCTGGATCTCTTTGAATGTCTAATAGGGTTCTTAGAGGTCGGATTTCTGCGAACGGAATGGAATAGCAACAAACCTGCAGATTCAATCCGTGCTTCGTATTGGCATGCACCCGGAATCGTTCGAGACCTGTCGACTTTGGGTCCGGATGTCTCCACAGCGGCCGTGGCATTTCGAAATCTCTGGTTGCCATTTTCGCACGTCCTCTTCGTCAATTGTATAGTAAAAGGATCAAAGTCAGTTTAGAGTATCAGGAAGCTATGCTGTGAGAGAATTGAAAAGTATCAGACGTTGTGCGTCCACTTTATATATGAAACTTGTACAGGCCGGCTGTCGGCAGGCGTGTAGGGTAGGTTGAGCTGTTTTCGTTACCGAGGATGCTGGTTGTGGTGGTGGTAGTGGTCTGGTGTGTCAGGAGTTTCGAGACGCTCAAGCGGCTGATTGACGTGCACCGGTCTGGTGTGCCGCTGCGCTGTGGTTATGCTGTCTGCCGTTAGGGCGAGAGATGGGGGCAGGAAGACTGGACCCTGCATGCCACCTCAGGTCATTGCCACAGCTGTCGCAACTGAGAGACGTGAATAATGGCCGACTACAAGTAGAAGTGTACCCGTGCTGTGAGGTGCGGCTGGGACCGGGGTTTTGGGGGTCTACAATGCAAAATCAATATCTGTTGCTATCGCTGTTCTATCCTATTGTCATTTATTCTTCCGGACTTTGTGATAATATTAACATTAATCACGCGCAAGGCTGGACTGTATCGGTTACGGTCGTCGGCTGTGATGCACCCAGCAACCCCTAACCACACTACTCCTCCAGTCTGTGAATTCTACGGATGTCGGCTCCCCGCGACCAGCCCATGAACGATGACCTCAGCGATGAAATCAAAGCGCTGAACGCTATCTACGGCGCGGAATGCCTTATCTCCTCTCCCTCCGACGCCAATGTCTACACCCTGCAACCGCCTACCTCCGTAGTTTCTCCGCAACTGCGTCTGCGCCTGTACATCCCGCCGACGTATCCGCAGCACGCGCCGACGATCCTGGATGCCGGTTCCGTTGGCTCCGCACGGGCAGACGAGGTGCTAAGAAATGTGTGGAGAGACGGGGAGGTTTGTTTTTACGATCTTGTTGAGGGACTACGGGAGGTCTTAGGTGGTGAAGAGAGGGAGGAGGAACTGGAACGCCAGACCTCCACCAGTACCCCTCCACCTCCGCCGAGCTCCCGAGAAACTTCGCCTCCCGCCGCTGTCATTATGCAACCGCTAAGGCCGCCCACTCCAGACGATGCGGCAGCCGCAGACCCTTGGGTTCTCGCCCCGGCCCTCACCGAAAAAAAATCCACATTCCTGGCCCGTTGTATTGGCGTGACAACTGCCACGGAAGCGCAGCGCCTAATCACATCGATCCTCACCGACAAAAAGCTACAAAAGGCCACACACAACATCTCGGCATACCGGATTGTGCGCGACAACGGCTCGGTGATACAAGACAATGACGACGACGGGGAAACTGCGGCCGGGTCAAGGCTGGCGCATCTGCTACAGGTTATGGAGGTGAAGAATGTGCTGGTTGTTATTAGTCGCTGGTATGGGGGCATCAAACTTGGTCCAGATCGGTTCAGGTGTATCAATACAGCTGCGAGGGAGTCGCTAGTGTTGGGGGGGTTTGTGGAGGAGAAGAAGAGTTCGAGCTCGAAGGGGAAAAGGAAAAAATAGATGTGTGCATGCTGCTACTGGTATTTTAAGATTTTGACAAAAGAAAGTGACAATACTGGTAAACAGCTTGGAAGCGATGCACATACTGTGTCAAAGCGCAATAATCTCTTTCTCCATCTCCTGGACAAACGCATCTCCTGCGATGAATCTACTTTGCTTTGCGTTCGCCGCACAAACCAGGGATATCTCTCCTCACTGCTGTTCAATTTAAGGTATCTTCAGAGCTTGCGTCCGCACCAGTCGAATCGCTTGTCAACGCCGACTCTAGTCTAAACTCAAAGACCGTTGTATGCTATTGGTCTAAAGCAGCTTCCTCAACCATTCTTGCAATCTGCTTCGAGAGACCCTTACTATCAGCATCTAGGAAGTCCTGAAGTCAAACCCCGTCCCTTGATCGGAGGCAGGCAAGATTCAAATGGAACTGGAGAGTTGAATTAATGTCAACAAATCTGTTGCTATACGCAAAAAGGCAATTTTAGAAAAGCTATTGAAAGAAGCGCGGGATGTGAAGGAGACGGCAATAGCCGAGGTATATTACTCAGTGTGATTCAAGACCTGATAGTTGGTGAAGTAAATATCATTGCTGTGGGCTGCCCGGTATACTTGCAAGGCTCATAGATAGCAAAATAGCACTGAGATAGTTATAATTTGGTGTGGGTGAAGCTATTGCAAAGTGGGTCATAATTGTTTCTTGGGATGAAGACGGCATATGGATGGTGTGGTCAAGCAGCCCTTGGTCGCAGAAGAAACAGAGTAGCAGTCGCAGGTTTCGTATGACGTAGTTATGTTGGATTCAGATCCGACCTGCCTTCCAGACCGATTACACCTGTGGCCTTCTAAACCAGCTCCCCGGAGCCAGACCGCAGTGCGGATGCGGGCCTCTGACGGACCGGTTAGACTACGGAAAACAGGGAAAGCGGACTGGGATGCGACATATAGGGAGTGACAGGAATTGGAGGAGGAAAGTATGTTAATTGCTGTTGAGGCAAAGAATCCTGCCACTTGCAGTTAGGATCGTGACTGGGCATGTCTGGTCACCGTACGAAGCGTCGGGCTGCAATAGAAGGAGAAACTCTTCGATGATGAGTCCTACTCAGATGGTATCAGACTGGTGTTGGCTATGAGACGAGATACCTGGAACCGACTAGACTCCGCAAACATGGGACAAGACATCCTGTGACTGTTTTTACGGGACGACTAGGGATACCGCGAGTGATGACATTTGGCATTTTGTACTGGTGATCAGTTCGAGATAATATCGACACAACGGCCTCAGCACTTTGAAGGACCCTTGTATCTTTCCGAACAGCTCAATCCCTATATTTATAGCCGAAAAAGATAATCATCTGCGAGTTGCAACAATAGAGAAGCGAGCTGTAAAAAGAAGCAAGGAATTGTGTTGGTTGCGGCGTATATTCTACTACAAGATGTCTTGAGAATACGGTTGGGACTACACCCAACGACCGGGACCCATGAGATGTAAAGAACTGCGATGCGAGATGTTCCAAGCTCTACTGCGATCTCGTCCTATCTCATCTCTTGATGCATGGCCAACGCTGTAACAGTTGCACCTTCATCACCAACACCATTGAAGGTGTTTTCCCAGAGTCGGAATTGTGTGGCTGCAGGTTTCTGGTGGGCCTGTAGACTGTGTTAAACTGGATAGTTCTCGCTTGTAGTGACTGCGGTAGGGTCTATTTAGGTAGTCTGAAGGCGGGGCCTTACGAAGGGGGGGGACTAAGACTTCGTGTGGAAGGAATTTTTAAGGATTTACAACGAACAGGATATGGCGAGGAGAACACAGAGGTGAACGAAATTAAATAAGGTATGTGATTTGAGAAGCCGCAGAGGCATAGCTCGACTATACATCTTGCGGGGAATAACAAAATATGCATGCTTTTGAACCACACATACTTTCTTTAAGAGCCATTAAACCCCACTTCGTTTTGTCCCTCCATTCTACATCGTACAGTAGCATCGAATAATGAGGAAACGCATATCAACCACCAGAGCCCCATAATTTTACTATTACAATCTAAAAGTCTAAATTGAATAGCGGGTATAATAAAGAGCTTAATATATTATTTGCTGCACCGACTTAAGCGTTATTGTTGACCATAGGTCGTTTTTGACGGAATTGTAGTATTGGGCGTTCCGATACCACTGCCTTACTGAACGTCACCGCCAACAAATTGCCTACATCACCGAGACATGTAGCACAGCGAACACAATTACTACCATACTCACTCGCCCGAATGACAGAGTAAACACAATACCCGGATTGTAGGGAAATGAATTATAAGATGGTCTGACAAAACTAAGACAAAAGCTGTCGGTGCAACGAAGTCCAAAGAACATCCAATGCACATCTGGCCCCGAATAGCTACCTTAGTGCCGATACGGTAAATTTAAACATGCTTCTACGAGACTTTATCGACTTTTTTGGCTTCGCAAAGTCTTCGCAAGTATTTTGGATATACTTCAGGCAGGCTTTAATGGCAAAGTGTCTCGTAGAAATCTTTACGTTTTTGCCGTATCGACACTAAGGTACTCCCTCATGTGCAAGGATTACTGCGAACACCCGAAGTTCTATGTTTCCTTCTGTAGGGACCTCTAGAATCTTCTGTTCACCAGACTCGAGCCCCTGCGCTTCCATAGACCAGCGTAAATTGCATAAGTTTGGGAACCGCCCAGGGGTGATTAGGACTATGATGATACTCTTCTAGAATAATAGATTGGCTGAGGCGACTAGCTAAAGTTGACGGGTCGGCATGCATATCGTATCGTTTCCCATTATTCCAGATTAACCCGCAAATGATCTCTATAGGCCTATACTATTTTTACTGGCTTCTTGGGGAGACTATTACAGAACTGAATGGTAAGCTTTACCCTTAATTCCCCGTAAGGTCGTTGAGGTGGCTTGCTTCATGGTATACACATGACAGTGAATTGAACAGCTTTATCCCCCCTCTGCGAGTGCGTCTATGTCACTCTCATAACTGAGCGTTCCAGAAACGCAATAGAGCATTAGATATCCATCCTTAGAGATTGTGCTAGACTCAAAAGTGCGAGGAAGGAGAACTTGTCGCTTGCGAGAAGATATCAACCACTCACCAGGCCCTGTATTGTGACCCACGAGGTTCGTGGTATGGTTCAAGATCGCTGACAAGGTACAAAGCTGGAGATTGCGATTTTAGAGCAAATGACAAACCTAGTTCGAAAACTCTTCCGCCGCGCCATCGGTAGGCCTGGCAGTAGGTCTGAATGCCAGTCTAAAAGGGAAAGCAAAGAATATTGGCAGCGATCGCAGCGACGTTTCTTAGACTTTCTAGGTCTCTAACAAATGATATATCAGAATATAAGGTGTCGTCGAGTAAAGTCTGTAGACGTCAACTTCAAGGGCAGTGAATTGAAGCGGTCAGATCGGTCAGATATGGCCCTCGACCGGATCGATCTGTGCCAAAGGGCGGCCTTACAAATGGCCACCTGGCTGGTCTATCAATTGGTAACGGAAGTCGAATGAAACAGGATTTCGGACAGGCAAAGTGCTGTCTGTGGGTACCCGTACTCTACTATATTATCCTACTAGAAACACATACTTTAGGCATCACCAACCATAAACTTCAGGCCCGTATAGAAATTTACAACCAAACCCCAACCCTGTCAGAATGTACGGAGTAATTGAGCATGACCCGCAATTCACCTAATTACACACTGCTTTATAGGCTCCTAATGGTCATAACTGAGCTTGAAAAGGTTTAGAGAATCCTGACCCTCCCAGTGGAAGGACATTAAAAACCTTGGAACAGCTAGAGGTTACCATCCTTGTAGCTGATATATCTTCGGTGGATGAAGAGTATATAATCGATATGAACAGGAGGGTGCGGTCTTCGCTGCGAAATCATCTCCTCCCATTATATGTTTAATTAGTCTGACAATTACATGGTTAAAGTTTGCCAAGAGTTGCCCTATTCCTAATGCAGTTCTTATCACCGCTGTGGGAGGCGGGCGCATCCACTTGGCTATAGGCAGCGATATCTGTACCGTGGAAATTTTTTTGTACAGCAGTATCCCTTTGCCGGTAACCAGGTTTGGGCCCATAGACGGGCCCACTTTTAAAATACACATCACACAACCACAATCTGGCCAAATGCCCCCAGAATAAATAAAAATACTCTAAATATGGTGAAATTCATAAAACCAATTTCATTTGGGTGTAAAACACAAACCCTCATTGCAGACCTCACACTTTATTGTGGTTTTCATGCCTTCTCCAATACCACCCTGACTTCTTTTCCACCTGCAAAGGAAACAATCTACTCTACTCGCCATTCACAGTGGGGAATGCATTGCTGGCAGCTTTTGGCAGAGGGGATGTGGGCTGTACTCGGTAGCCAGCCTGGTAGACAGTGGGGGCATGGAAGGTACGGTGGCGAGTGCAGCATCAGCAAAAAACATTTCCGTCCGGGCGGAATGGCTCCGTCAGAGTGGACTCGCTCTGTCAGAGCTGTCAGAGACACCTCAGGGGTGGATTACTCTGCGCCCGGCATCAATACCACACGTCGCGTCGCATATCGCCCTCCGATCGCCGTGTCACCGTTTGTTCTCGCTCTGTCGGTCTATACGAAATACACAGTCTATCTTTCCCATCATTTGATCTCACTCGCTCTTTCCAGGAATTGGTGGATCCTCGCGGCCGGTTAGTATCATATCTTCTCACCCTCATCCCACGCTCCTTGAGCCAGGTTGACTCTCGATCATGGCATGGAGAGATCGAGAGGGATGACTTAACTTTGTGTTCTTAGGTGATGTTACAGGACATGAGACAAATTATCATGAGAAACTGTGACTTAGAGGAATTTCGTGTGCAAGTCAATTTACCATCCCCGATACGGCAGGTACAAGTCCCGATGCGGCATGTAATAACACTGATACGAGGTCTTCCCAACCCGATCAGGCAAGTCGTACCCCAGATTTCTCATATCCGCCCGTATCCTCCAGTTCATTCTCATCTTCATCCCCTATCTCTCATTTTCTCATCCACATCTCAATCATCATCGCAGAACACAAAGTTAAGTCATCCCTCTCTATCTCTCCATGGCATGATCATGAGTTGACACCGAGTATAGCATACACTGAGTACAGCACTCAAAGATTGTTTGTCTTCCCTTAATTCGCATGATTACGAATTGACCCCTGAATTTAGCTTCAGCTTCCGGCGTGCCTCCATACACCATCGACCGCCATCAGCCAGCTCTCCATGACAGCTCAAAAGTAAAGTCACCTTGTCACAATCCCATGGTTGCGAGTTGACTAACTGATGAAATACAGTCTCAGCACCCGGCACACTGTCCATCGACCGCCTCCAGGCACTCATCCAATCTCGCTCAATGACAGCCTCCAAGTGTATATCCAAACTCAGTCGATTACGGCCTTCATGTGCATCTCCAAACTCACTCAATCACAACCTGGAAGTGTAACTCCAAACTTGCTCGATTACGGCCTCCAAGTGCAGCTCCAAACTCCCTCGATTACGGCATCCAAGTTCATCAGCAAAATGTAAATCGGTCCGGAAGCCACATGCAAACCTCCCAGACACTCCGGTAGACGTCACCGGTGCTCCCAAGCAATTCCAGATGCTCCCAGGCCCCCCTGGAGCGAAGCAAAGTGCTCTCAGACTCTGCAAGAGCATTCTCAGGTGCTCCTGAAAGCACCTGCAGTTCTGGAGGTGCATTCAGGATGCTACGAGATTTGACTTATAGGATAGCCAAATTTTGGAGTAGATGAGACCTCTGCACAGGTCTGCGGAGACTTCGAGAGCAGCTTGAGACCTCTGCGCAGCTCTGCGGGAGACTTAGTGCCATATTCTCACAGCAATGGTTCATAGGGTTCCATAACCACAAGGCATTTCGTGTATCAGATTCGTCTTTGTTACAGTCACAAGATTCGCTACATCATAATATGGCATGTATTATCTATCTAAGTCACTCTATATATATACATACGGCCAATCTGGCTGCAGACGGTACTGGAGCGTAATCGCAGGGGCACCTGGAGACGCTTGATTGAGAGAACTTAGAGATGCACTGGGGCCGTGATCGTGTGAACTGGGAGATGTACTTGGAAGCAGCGATCGAGCGAGTTTGGAGAGGCACTTGCAGGCCGAGATCGAGTTGAACTCAGAGATGCACTTGGAGGCCGAGATCGAGGGGGTTTGGAGATGCATTTGGAGGCCAAGATCGAGTAACTCAGAGATGCACTTGGAGGCCGTGATGGAGCGGGTTTGGAGATGCATTTGGAGGCCGAGATCGAGTAACTCAAAGATCCACTTGGAGGCCGAGATCAAGTTGAACTCAGAGATGCACTTGGAGGTTGTGATCGAGCGAGTTTGGAGATCGTGTGACTCAGAGATGCACTTGGAGGCCGAGATCGAGCGAGTTTGGAGATGCATTTGGAGGCCGAGATCGTGTAACTCAGAGATGCACTTGGAGGCCGTGATCGAGTGAGTTTGGAGATTCACTTGGAGTCCGAGATCGAGTTGAACTCAGAGATGCACTTGGAGGCCGAGATCGAGCGGGTTTGGAGATGCATTTGGAGGCCGAGATCGAGTAACTCAGAGATGCACTTGGAGGCCTTGATGGAGCGGGTTTGGAGATGCATTTGGAGGCCGAGATCGAGTAACTCAGAGATCCAGTTGGAGGCCGAGATCGAGTTGAACTCAGAGATGCACTTGGAGGCCGTGATGGAGCGGGTTTGGAGATTCATTTGGAGGCCGAGATCGAGTAACTCAGAGATCCACTTGGAGGCTGAGATCAAGTTGAACTCAGAGATGCACTTGGAGGTCGGGATCGAGCGAGTTTGGAGATCGTGTAACTCAGAGATGCACTCGGAGGCCGAGATCGAGCGAGTTGAAAGATGCACTTGGAGGCCGAGATCGTGTAACTCAGAGATGCACTTGGAGGCCGTGATCGATCGAGATTGGAGGAGTACTTGGAGGTGGTCGATCTGGAGGCGGTAGATCGGGAGGGAGGTGCGACGGCAGCTGAGACTCTATTCATTGGTTAACTGGTAATCGTGGGAATGTAGAGAGTTGAGTACAATCAGGTCCGCCGAGAGATGACTGGCTGGGAGCGGGAGACAGTCGATCTTGGGATGATGCAGTGCTCGGTGTATGCAGTGCTCGGTGCATGCAGTGCTCGGTGTATGCAGTGCTCGGTGTATGCTGTACTCGGTGTTATCTCATGATCATTGCACGGAGAGATAGATAGGGATGACTTAACTTTGTGTTCTGAGGTGATGGTAGAATTGAGGACAAGAAAGAGAGAGATGAGAGGGTACGAGGGAAATCATCATGAGAAACTGGGACTTAAGAGAATGCCGTGTGCGAGTCAATTGATCATCCCCGATACGGCAGGTAAGAGTCCTGATTTGGCGTGTAATTACACCGATACGAGGTCTTCCCAACCCAATCAGGCAAGTCGTACCCGGGATTTCTCATATCCGCTCGTATTCTCCATATCGTTCTCATCTTCATCCCCCATCTCTCTCTTTCTCGTCCACAACTCTACCATCATCGCAGAACACAAAGTTAAGTCATCCCTCTCTATCTCTCCATGCCATGATCATGAGTTAACACCGAGTAAAGCATACACCGAGCACTGCATACAGCGAGTACTGCATCATCCCAAGATTGTCTGTCTTCCCTTCATTCTGACGATTGTGAGTTGACCCCTGAATGTAGCTTCAGCTTCCGGCGTGCCTCCCTACAAGGTCGACCGCCACCAGCCTGCTCTCCATGAGAGCTCAAAGGTAAAGTCACCTCATCATATTCCCACGGTTGCGAGTTAACTAACTGATGGATAGAGTCTCAGCACCCGGCGCGCCTCCTATCGACCGCCTCCAAGTACTCCCCCGATTTTGCTCGATCATGGCCTGCAAGTGCATCTCCAAACTCGCTCGATCACGGCCTCCAAGTGCATCTCTGAGTTACACAATCGCGGCCTCCAAATGCCTCTCCGAACTCGCTCGATCGCGGCCTCCAAGTGCAACTCTGAGTCCAATTTGATCTCGGCCTCCAAGTGCATCTCCAAACTCGCTTGATCACCGCCTCCAAGTGTATCTCTAAACTCGCACGATTACGGCCTCCAACTCGCTCTATCTCGGCCTCCAAGTGCATCTCCAAACTCGCTCGATTACGGACTCCAAATGCATCTCTGAGTTCACTCAATCACGGCCTCCCTGTGCATCTCGAAACTCGCTCGATCACGGCCTCCAAGTGCATCTCCAAACTCGCTCGATCACAGCCTCCAAGTGTATCTCTAAACTCGCACGATTACGGCCTCCAAACTCGCTCGATCACGATCTCGGAGTGCATCTCTCAGTTCACTCGATCATGGCCTCCAAGTGTATCTCCAAATACGCTCGATTACCACCTCCAAGTGCATCTCCAAACTCGCTCGATCACGGCCTCGGAGTGTATCTCTGAGTTCACTCGATCGTCATTTTCAGGCGCACCTCGAATTGCTCTCAAGCCCCGCCTGCAGCCAGTCCAGATATACCGTGTGTAGATGGGTAGCTATATAGATACATAGATACATAGATACATAGATGAGAATACAAACTGAATACAGTAGCTATGATTTCCTGGCGCACCAGCAGCGTTCCCAAAGAAGATGTTGTTTTTCCCAGACTGCTCTACTGTGATTCGAGGTGCTTCCAGACATGTCGCTGGCGCTCCCAGACATGTCGCTGGCGCTCCCAGGTTTGTCGCCGATGCTCCCAGGCTTGTCGTCGGCGCTCCCAGGCTTGTCGCCGGAGCTCCCAGTTACTCTGAAGGCCGGCAGGAATGCCCTCCTAGGGTCTGATACTCTCCTGAAATTGACGCATCTAAGTTTACACTCCACATCCTCTCAGACACTCCTGGAGGCTTCCAGTGACTAAAATACATTTTGCTGATGTTGGCATGATCACGTCCTCCAAGTGCATCTCCAAACTTGATCGATTGCCGCCTCCAAGTGTATATCCAAACTCGCTCGCTTACGGCCTCCAAGTGCATCTCCAAACTCGCTCAATCACAACCTCCAAGTGTATCTCCAAAGTTGCTCGATTACGGCCTCCAAGTTCGCACAATCAGGGCCTCCAAGTGCATCTCCAAACTCGCTCAATCACAGCCTCCAAATGTATCTCCAAACTCGCTTGATTAAGGCCTCCAAGTTCGCACAATCACGGCCTCCAAGTGCATCTCTGAGTTCACTCGATCCAGGCCTCTAAGTGCATCTCGCAACTCGCTCGATCATGGCCTCCAAGTATATCGTTGATCAGCGAGGGCGGGTGTACGGATATACAGGGGTAACGGAAGTGGTCGTTCACTCGATCGTCTTCACGAGGCGCAACTCGAATTGCTGACAATCACTGCGTGCTGCCAGTCCAGATATACTGTGTGTAGATAGGTAGCTATATAGATACATAGATACATAGATGAGAATACAATCTGAAAGCATAAGTTTTGAAAATCGTTGAACGATAGGTAGTAGCTATGATTTCCAGGCGCACCAGCAGCATTCCCAAAGAAGCGGCGGCCGGAGAAGGCATAAGCATCGCCAGGCGTTGTGTACACGGCTTCAGCATGACTGCAGCCACTGCGAAGCGTATAACACATGTGTCGTTCTGATGTGAGTATACGTCACGAAGAACTGAAGGAGGTATGTGTGCAACACGACCCGTTGCCTGGGCGACGGATAGCATGTAATTCTCCGTCAGAGGGTATGGGGTTCCGTCAGAGCCGTCAGAGCCATCCGGACCACCTGGGTGTTTATGATGGAAACTAGGGTCGTTGCTGATGAGGTCAAGTGATTATTTGTAAAGCTGGAACATACAAAGAACATTTCATAATTGATGGACTTCTAGTGTGGAAAAGATTATATACAATGGAAAGATGAATGTCAAGTGCTCTTCAGAGTATTTTTTGTTTGCTGGGAGATCATAATAGATTATGGGGCTACTGATGAGGGCTGTCTCCAGAATCCTGTCAAAAAGTAAATACCAATTATATTTAAATATAAGCTGTGTATTAAAATAGGTTCAGTGCTGGTCTGCCACATCCACACTCACCTTGTGCTGATTGTACACATTAACAATAACTTGTGTATCAAGCTCTTTCTGGTGTTCACCAGGAAGAATTGTGGAATTCATTTGACTTTCATTGGTACTTGTATTGCCTAGATGCTTTCTCATTTTCTATAGAAGTGAATTCTCACAACTTAGACAGTGGGTGGTAGATATCATGGTAACAGAAGAAATGCTGATCCATAGCGATGTGGCAAACCCATCATTAACAGCTCCACTTTGAAAATTGTAATGCAGTTTGGCAAGGTTTCCAACTGTTAGCATCTTGGAATATTCTCAGAACCGCTGCTTGTAAGTACTATGTCAGGAAAAGCTTCTATGCTACTATAACCAAGAATAACTATGGCAGTTACTGCTGAATTACAGATGCCTACCCCAGATTATAGTGTCATACTGCATATTTGTACCATTAAGGGAGTATTATGGGAGTGTTAATATATATCAACCTGTGTGCAAACCCTGTACAGAATGAAGTATATTTCTCATACTGTATACACTTTGTCACCCCCCTTTTTTTAAATCACTACCATCACCACCATCAACACCACCATCACCACCATCAGCATTATCACCGTCAAGTATTTTACTCTTAGATTATTCCTCCATGAGCTGTTTGTAATACACTCCAGCCAGGTTTCAGCAGAGCCAGATCCAAGGCCACATACAAAACCAGATCCACTACTTGATTCGAACATCAGCAATGACCCTAGTTTCTGTTAGAAACACCCAGGTGGTCCGGACAGCTCTGATGGCTCCGGCAGAACCTCATACCCTCTGACGGAAAATTACATGCTACCCATCGCCTAGGCGACAGGTCGCATTGCACACATACCTTGTGTAATTTTTGGTGACCTATACGCACATCAGAACGACACGTGTGTTATACGCTTCGCAGTGGAAGCAGTTATGCTGAAGCCATTTACACAACGCCTGGCAAAGATTATGCCTTCTCTGGCCGCCACTTCTTTGGGAATGCTGCTGGCGCACCTGGAAATCATAGCTACTACTTATTGTTCAACGATTTTCAAAACTTATGCTTTCAGATTGTATTCTCATCTACGTATCGATGTATCTATATAGCTTCCTATCTACACACGGTATATCTGGACTGGCAGCACGCGGTGATTGTCAGCAATTCGAGGTGTGCCTGATGATGACGATCGAGTGAACGACCACTTCTGTTACCCCTGCCTCTCCGTACACCCGCCCTCGCTGAACAACGATGTACTTGGAGGCCATGATCGAGCGAGTTGAGAGATGCGGTTGGAGGCCTAGATCAAGTGAACTCAGAGATGCAATTGGAGGCCGTGATTGTGCGAACTTGGAGGCTGAAATTGAGCGAGTTTGGAGATACACTTCGAGGTTGTGATTGAGTGAGTTTGGAGATGCACTTGGAGGCCGTAATCAAGCGAGTTTGGATATACAGTTGGAGGCCGTGATAGAGCGAGATTTGACGAGTACCTGGAGGCGGTCGATGGACAGTGCGCCGCGTGCTGAGACTGTATTTCATCAGTTAGTTAACTCGCACCCGTGGGAATGTGAGAAGCTGACTTTACATTTGAGCTCTCATGGAGAGCTGGCTGATGGTGGTCTATTGTATATGGAGGCACGCCGGAAGCTGAAGCTACATCCAGGGGTCAATTCGTAATCATGAGAATGAAGGGAAGACAAACAATCTTTGAGTGCTGTACTCAGTGTATGCTATACTCGGTGTCAACTCATGATCAAGCCATGGAGAAATAGAGAGGGATGACTTAACTTTGTGTTCTGCGATGATGGTTGAGATGTGGATGAGAACAAGAGAGATAGGGGATGAAGATGAGAACGAAGTGGAGGATACGAGCGGATATGAGACATCAGGGGTACGACTTGCCTGATCGGGTTGGGAAGACCTCGTATCTGTAACGGGCGGGGTCTGGCGCAGGTGATATGGATGTTGCAGAACTGAACTCGAAGTGCGTATCGAGGGACAAAGGTCAGGATAGCTTTCAAAATCGTACTATTGCTTGCTATACAAGAGAACGAGTAAAGAAAGAAGAAAAGGAAATCCTCCAATACCATCAACACTCTCTTTATATACAATTCGTCTGCCACCTCTCGAACCATTCTCCATGCTCCGATGTACCATCCGAATCTTATCCCATGATCTTACACACCACTCTGTTATTCCTTATCGTAACAACCACGCCATATCATCCGACGTCGCAACACCTCTTAACCACTTCTTTATCTTACTAAATTATACCGCCACCATCTCGCCGCTTCCTCCGCGTCTTCCAACGTCTCCGCCTTTCCGTAACACAATTCCTTCTTCTATTATTCCCAGGTATCACCGTACCTGCCTGCGCCGTGACAGTATGGGTGTTATGACACGCCACATCGGGACTTGTACCTGCCGTATCAGGGATGGCAAATTGACTTGCACACGAAATTCCCGTAAGTCCCAGTTTCTCATGATGATTTGTCTCATGTCCTGTAGTATCACCTAAGAACACGAAGTTAAGTCATCCCTCTCTATTTCTCCATGACATGATCAAGAGTCAACCTGGCTCGAGGAGCGTGGGATCATGGTCAGAAGATATGATACGACCCGGCCACGAGGATGCACCAATTCGTGGAAAGAGCGAGTGAGATCAAATGATGGGAAAGATAGGGTGTGTATTTTGTATAGACCGACAGAGCGAGAAGAAACAGCGAAATGGCGATCAGAGGGCGACATGCGACGCGTCGTGTGGTATTGACGCCGGGCATGGAGTAATCCGCCACCGGGGTGTCTCTGACGGCTCTGACGGAGCGAGTCCACTCTGACAGAGCCATTCCGCCCGGACAGAAATGTTTTTTGCCGATGACATCAGATATACTATTCCAAGTGAAGTCAAATCCACCCTGAACAACTTTATTACAGCAAATCCAGTTCGACTGTTTCTGGCGAAGTTGTATTCTTTCATACTAGGGAGCCCAGATGCACTGCTTCCGGCAAAACAAGCGTCACCACTACGAGCTAGCTCCCAGTGAAGTCACATCCACTGTTCCCAGCAAAGCTGAATTCGGCCATACCAGTAAGCCCAGATGCACTGCTACCAGTGAAGCCTGATCTGCCAATACCAGCTTGCTCCTAGCAAAGCCAGATCCACTGCTACCAGAAAACTGAGTTTCACCCATAACAGCGAAATCAGATCCACTGCTACCAGCTTGCTCCCAGCAAAGCCAGATTGTCAGAGAGGCAAGAGTGAGCATGTCAGAGCAGTGAGACCAAGCATGTCAGAGTTGTGGAAGTGAAGCAAGATCCAACGCTTCTTGCCAGCTCATAGCGAATTCAGATTAGCCGCTACCAGTGAAGCCAGATACTCCACTGCCAGTTGGCTTCTACTGAAGTCAGATCTGCCACTACTAGTGAAGCCAGTTTCACATCTACTGGCAAAGCCTTTTCCACCACTATCAGCATACTCCCACCAAACCCAGATTGTCAGAGAAGTGACAGTGTGCATGTCAGAGCAGTGATATGAAACATGTCACAGCATTAAAAGTGAGTATATTAGAGTGGTGAGAGCATGTATATTAGTTGTAAGAGTGAGAATGTTAGAATTGTGAGAGTAAGCTTGTCAGAGTTGTGACAGTGAGCATGTCAGAGTTGTGTGAGCAACTCAAGCTTGTCAGGCATAAGAGTCAGAGTGTGTTCTTGTCAGAGTTGTCCAAGCAAATAAGTCTGAGTTAAAACAGTCCATGTTAAAGATGTGAAAGGAGATGTTAGAGTAGCAAATAAATGAGTAATTATGATGAATAATTAGTATATTCCATGAATTGCGGTATATAATACATGTGCTACAGTTGATTTACAGTAATAAATCGGTTGGGCTGTAGCAAAATTACACCCGGTAATTTAGCAACAGCGCAACTGATTTATTACTGTAAATCAACTGTAGCACATGTAGTGTTAGCAACGGTTCCAGTTTTGGACCCGGCCAGTTTTATAGGTCTGCATGGCAATGGCCTTACCCCATCAAAAATCGACGATTTTTTAAGTAAACCATCACATGAAGGCCACAAATATTGATCAGAGAGTTTAGTGTTTGGTACGTAAAATATGTAGCTCCACGCGGCGCATCTTTTAGCTGTCTCAGATTATCGATATCATCAAGTCTCAGCAAGCGGTAGCCCAAAATCCTCGGTTTTGGGCCAAAAATGGCAATTATTTCAAAGCAGCTTGCTGAGTTTTGAAGATATCAAAAATCGGAGACCACCAAAAGATGCGCCGTCCAAAGCTGCATATTTCATATACCAAACACTAAATTATGTGATGAATATTGATGGACTTAACTGAGGGAACCGTATGGCACAAACCCGGACTGAACCGGCTGGGGCCGGGTTTTGTTGGAGCCGCTATATTAGAAACGGTCCGAAAATGGAACCATTGCTAACACTACTCATGGACTTCAACTACATCTCCAAACTCACTCAATCATTGCCTCCAAGCACATCTTCAAACTTGCATAATCATAGCCTCCAAATTCACACGATTAGGGCCTCCACGTGCATCTCCAAACCTGCCCAATTCCACCCTCCAAGGTTGCACCATCATCACCTGCACCTGTGGACCTGCAAAATTGGAGGAGTACTTGCAGGCAGACCATCTGGAGGTGGACAATCTGGAGGACAACAATCTGGAGGCCAACAATCTGGAGTCCAACAATCTGGAGGCTGACAATCTGGAGGCCGATATTCTGGAAGCTGGCAAACTGGAGGCTGTCTGCCTTAAGGCCGACAATCAGGAGGTGGTTACCCTGGAGGCGGTCAATCTGGATATCAGCAAAAAGTGAAATTGGTTTCCAAAAATGGACCCCACGCATGCCACATTCTCCAGATATAATTGCAGCGACTCTATAACAGTTTTCAATTAGGCTTCAAAGAGTTCGATGATGAGATCACATCATTACAATGAATCAAATACTCGTTCGGTCATCCAAATTGATCCATTATCAGCAAAATATGTTTTACTCACTTGAAGCTTCCCGGGGTGTCTGAGAGAATGGGGAGTGTAAACTTAGATGCATCAATTGGAGGAGAGTATGAGACTCTTGGAGGGCACTCCTGCTGGCCTTCAGAGTAACTGGGAGCACCGACGACAGGCCTGGGAGCACCTGGGAGCGCCTCGAATCGCAGTAGAACAGTCTGCGAAAAACAATATTTTCTTGGGCAACGCTGCTGGTGCTCCTGGAAATCAAAGCCACTACTTATCATTTAACGATTTTTAAAACTCATCTATTCAGTTTGTATTCTCATCTATGTATCTATGTATCTATATAGCTACACAGCTATACACTGTATATCTGGACTGGCTGCAGGCGGTGCTTGAGAGTGATCCGAGATGCGCCTGAAAATGAGGATCAAGTGAACTCAGAGATACACTCCGAAGCCATGATTGAGCCAGTTTGGGCATGCACTTGGAGGCGGTAATCGAGTGTATTTGGGGATACACTTTGAAGCCGTGATCGAGTGAACTTAGAGATGCACTCCAAGAGCGTAGTCAAGTGAGTGTGGAGATACACTTGGAGGCCGTGATCGTGCAAGTTTGGAGACCGTAATTGAGCAAGTTTGGAGATGCACTTGGAGTCCGTTATTGAGCATATTGGGAGATACACTTGGGGTTGGTGATCAAGTGAACTTAGAAATGCACTCCGAGATCATGATCAAGAGAGTGTGAAGAGGCACTTGGAGGCCACGACTGTGCGAACTTGGAGGCCGTAATCGAGCGAGTTCGGACGAGTACTGAGAGGCAGTCGACGGACCGCGCGCCAGGTTCTGTAACTCGTTTCTTCAGTCATTTAACTGGCAACCATGGGAATGTGACAAGGTGACTTTACCTTTGAGCTCTCATGGAGAGCTGGCTGACTGCAATCGATGGTGTAGGGAGGCACACTGGAGGGTGAAGCTCCATTCAGGGGTCAACTCGTAATGATGAGAATAAAGGGAAGACAAACAATCCCGGGCGTATGCTGTACTTGATGTATGCTGTACTTGGTGTCAACTCATGGTCATGACATGGAGAGATGGAGAGTAATGACTTAACTTTGTGTTCTGCGATGATGGTAGAGTTGTGGACGAGAAAGAGAGAGATGGGGGATGAAGATGAAAACGATGTGGAGGATTATGAGTGGATATGAGAACTCAGGGGTACAACTAGTGTTAGCAACGGGTCTGGGTAACCCGCCAGCGGTCAGGCTTTGGACTGGAAAAACAGTTCAGTTCGGTTCGAGACCCGTCCAAAAACCCGACCCGGAACTTCTTGGCGGGCCAAACCCATTCCCGTACCCATCAGCCCGCGACATTTGCCCGGTTTGGCTAGACCCGTTGGTTGCAGTCTTCGGTTCTCCTTTCCGGGTTATTGTATTTATGGTCGCAGTCAGCTATGTTACTGTTATGTGCAATATATTAACTTTGGTACATCATTCTCTTTATTTGTTTCGTTGGCGGCCTTTATACTTAAAACAAGAAGAGACATGCTCCCTGCTACATCCTGAAGTTGAGTGTGATCAATTTTTCATCTTGCATCATTTGTAAGATTTGAGGTCCAGAACAGCCATAGTGATTGTTAAGGCAGTCATTCAGCCGGAATTTGATCAGTTTGCACATGCGACTGCGCCGACAACGTTTGGAGAGCTGACGGAGATACATGACAGTGTGAGCAGAAACCCGCGGCAATGCTGCAAGGAACATCCCGGGATACAGTTGCCATATGTAAATAGCACGCCGCAAACGACCGTCTCACATCTGCATATCGGCTCTCACAACTGACGCGATGCCCAATTCATCACCGATTAACAAATGGAAGACTGTTAAACCCGTAAGCCTTTACCCCTGCATATGTCCTCCATACCTACGTACCATACAGGAAATGGATTCAGGTGAACATATTGTATTGGCTCATGGGTCATGTGTACACAACCTGCACATTATGTGATTATGGACGACATATCTCTCCAAAAAGTAGTTGGCGTATCTATTTTGATACGTGAAGGGATTTTTGTGATTTCACAGACTGTATTGTGAGACATGATAATTCGTCTGTACATGTGCAACATTCATACGGGCCTTACAAACGGTCCAAACTCTGAACCAAGTTGATTGACGACTGATCAACACAATATCGTCCTGCCTTTTACGGATATGTGAGAACGCGCAATCTAAACTAAAGACAAAATTTACTAATAAAGTCTCGCTTAGTGATGACATACAAGTCGTAGAAGGAGCAGTCAGGGCGCAACGCGAATCTGTATGAATGACCACCATCATGTTGGATTCATCCATACACCCAACTACATTACTCTGCATTTAGACCGGGTGAACATAGTGAGCATTGTGACAATTGCTTATGGTACGTCATGGAAATTGAGCGGATCGAACTGGATATGGCAAACTGAGTATGTTGGGCTATATTAATGAAAAATTAGGTTATGGCTCTACATGCAGAGAATTGCCAACTGAAAGCACTGAAATGTCACCACGCTAAGTTATCCATCGTTCAGAGAACTTCTGCATCAGTTGATCAGAAATTGATATGCCATAAAGCTTTTGCATGCAACTGAGTATTAATACAAATTATTCATTGGCTGTCAATAATGACTATATGATTATTTGGACAAAATTATGCTCCATAAACCAACAGTTAGAACATGTTTATGGTTGATGTGAATCGACCATCAACAATTGTTGGTCTTGGAAGTAAGTTAATTCGAAAGCGAGTTGCAGGCTGTTATTCATAACCTACGTATTGGCTGCCCGGTTAGATCAAAGAACATGCGACATGGATATAGCCCAATGCTAAAAATGAGAGTCAACAGAGTGACAATGATTTGTGGTGTTGAATCAATCTTAATTGGGAAGCGATTTCCTCGCAGATATGCATAACCAAAGTATTAGCAGCCGGTGTAGTCGAATGAGAAAGCGACGCGGGAACAGCCCCATTTTTGCAATGAGCGTCAACAGAGCGTCAATGATTTCTGAATATGTAAGCAACTTGACTGGAAAGTGATTTGCTCGCTGCTATTCATAATCAACAGCGTGGCGACCTTTGTAGGCAAATGAGACGGCGGCGTGGAGACAGCCACATTCTGATACTGAGCGTCAACGGAGCGTCAATGATATCTTCTGTGGTAAGTAAGTCAATTGGAAACCGATTTGCTCGCTGTTATCCATAACCAAAGTATGGGCAGCCTTTATACGCAAAAGAGAAATCGACAGGGTAACAGCCACATTCTGAAAGTGAGCGTCAATGGAGTGTCAACGGTTTTTGATCTTGTAAGTAAGTCCGTTGTGATGCCATTTGCTCACTGGTATCCATAATCAACATATTGGCAGCCTTGATAGGCAAAAGAGAAAGCGAGATGGTCCCATCCCCCGTCTGAAAATGAGCGTCAACAGAGCGTCAACAATTTTGGGTGTTGCATCTTGAATAATCCAAGGGCTGTGATATGGCATTTACCCATAATCGAAGTATTGGCAGCCTTTATAGGCAATATCATGTGTGTCGATACTGCGACACCTCAAAATGAGTGTCAACAGAGCGTCAACAGATTGTCAACAGAGCATCAACACAGCATCAACAGATTGTCAACTGAGTGTCAACAATTTTGGGTGTTGGATCAAGTAAAATCCAAGCGCTCTGCTATGGCTAGTGTTAGCAACGGTTCCGGGTTACCCGGCTGCGGTCCGGGTTTGGAACCGGACCGGACTGTCCATTCCGGGTTGTTACCCGGAATACAGGGGTACCCACCGGGTTCGGGGACGGGTTCGAACCGGACCGCGGTTCCATTTTACGGTTCCTACAACTTTGGCTCCAATTAAGTATCTGAGTTCTCATCGTATCGTGATGTGATCAGTACGTAAATTGTGCAGTTCTGGCCGCTCTTTCACCTAGAGCATTCCGATTTGCGATCCGACTGATATTCGTTGAGTGGCTGTGGCAAAAGGGCAAATTTAAGCGAAATTAGCGGGTTTTCGATAGCGACTCAACGAATATTCATCGGATCACATATATGAGATCGGGAGGTGAAAGAGCGGCTTGAACTGCACAATCTGCGTACTGATCATATCATGATACGATCAGAACTCAAATACTTAATTGGAGGCAAAGTTGTGATGTTGAAATGCCGTGTTTTGTGAGGAAACCCGTTGCAACGGTTCGGTTCCGGGTTGGAACCGGACCCGGAACCGAACCGGGAATTTGGACCCGTTGCTAACACTAGCTATGGCATGTACCCATAATCAATGTATTGGCGTCCGTTCTGAGCAAAAGCGATCGCGACAAGGTCACTACCCCAGTCTGAAAATGAGCGTCAACAGAGTGTCAATGATGTTGTGGGTTGCATCTTGTGTATTCCAAAGGCTGTGCTACGGCATTTATCTATAATCGAAGTATTGGCAGCCATTACAGGCAATATTCTGTGTGTCGATACTGCTACACCACCAAATGAGCATCAACAGAGCGTCAACAGCGCGTCAACAGAGCGTCAACAGAGCATCAACACCGCGTCAACAGAGTGTCAACAGAGTGTCAATGATGTTGGGTATTGCATCTTGTGTATTCCAAAGGCTGTGCTACGGCATTTATCTATAATCGAAGTATTGGCAGCCTTTACAGGCATTATTGTGTGTGTCGATACTGCTACACCACCAAATGAGCGTCAACAGAGCGTCAACAGAGCGTCAACAGAGGGTCAACAGAGCATCAACACCGCGTCAACAGAGTGTCAACAGAGTGTCAATGATTTTGGGTATGGCATCTTGTATAATCCAAGGGCTCTGCTATGGCAGATATCCATAATCATCGTACTGGCAGCTGTTCTGAGCAAAAGTGATCGCAACATGGTCACAGCCCCACACTGAAAATGAGCGTCAACAGAGCGTCAACAATTTTGTGTGTTACACATTGTATAATCCAAGGGCTGTGCTACGGCATTTATGCATAATCGAAGTATTGGCAGCCTTTATAGGCAATATCATGTGTGTCGATACCGTTGCACCTCGAAATGAGCGTCAACAGAGCATCAACAGCGCGTCAACAGAGCATCAACTGAGCGTCAACAGAGCATCAACACAGCGTCAACCGAGTGTCAACAGAGTGTCAATGCTATTGGGTGTTGCATCATGTATAATCCAAGAGCTCTGCTACGGTATAGTCCCATAATCAACGTATTGGCAGCCATTCTGCGCAAATGAGATCGTGACATGGTTACCACACCTGTCTGAAAATGAGCGTCAACAGAGCGTCAATGATTTCGTGTGTTGCATCTTGTATAATCCAAGGGCTGTGCTACTGCATTTATCCATAATCGAAGTATTGGCAGCCTATATAGGCAATATCGTGTTTGTCGATACCGTTACACCTCAAAATGAGCGTCAACAGAGCATCAACACAAGATCAACAGAGCGTCAACGGAGCATCAACACAGTGTCAACCGAGTGTCAACAGAGTGTCAACGCTTTTGGGTGTTGCATCATGTATATTCCAAGGGCTCTGCTACGGCATAAGACAATAATCAACATATTGGCAGCCATTCTGTGCAAATGCGATCGTGACATGGTCAAAGCACCTGTCTTAGAATGAGCGTCAAAAGAGCGTCAACGATTTTGTGTGTTGCATCTTGTATAATCCAAGGGCTGTGCTACGGCATTAATCCATAATCGAAGTATTGGCAGCCTTCATGGGCAATATCGTGTTTGTCAGTACCGTTTACACCTCAAAATGAGCGTCAACAGAGCGTCAACACAGCATCAACAGAGCGTCAACAGAGCATCAACACAGTGTCAACTGAGTGTCAACAGAGTGTCAACGCTTTTGGGTGTTGCATCATGTATATTCCAGGGGCTCTGCTATGGCATATGTCCCTAATCAGCGTATTGGCAGCAGTTCTGTGCATATGCGATTGTGACATGGTCACAGCATCTGTCTGAAAATCAGCGTCAACAGAGCGTCAACGATTTTGTGTGTTGCATCTTGTATAATCCAAGGGCTGTGCTATGGCATTTACCCATAATCAAAGTATTGGCAGCCTTTATAGGCAATCTGGTCTGTGTCAATGCCACTACACCTCAAGCATCAATGGAGCCTCCACAATGTTTGGTCTTGTAAATAAGGTAATTGGTAAGTGATTTGCTCGCTGCTATCCGTAACCAATGCATTGCCACCCACTATGTGCAAAAGAGCAAGTGACACGGTCACGGCGCCATTGTGACAATATCGGTCAACTCAGCAGCAACCGGGGGTCATCAATTGCTGGTAATGCAGATCAGGTAATGAAGGCATCAAATGGATATTTGAGCTTATAATTGAACTATTGACCACCTCTCTGGTCAAAAATACAAATCATCAAAAGAAAAACATGAATTGAAATATTGTCGATCTCACAACAAGCAAAACATGCAAAATGTGAGTACTGGATGTCAAATGATTGATTTTGATTGAGTACTATGATCGAATAGGAAAGGCAAGCATGTTATATGAATTGACAGATGGACCCACTGAACAACCCGCTGAGAACCCGGCCAATTCCGATGGGTAGGGAGATGTCGATGGAAATGTACCCGAATCGACAGTTCGGGTTTATTTACAACCTGGACCGCCAATCTGGCTCCGGTTCAGATCTGACTTGTTCCCTGACCCGAAGTGACGGTCCAGACCCATTGCTAACAATAGATACAACTTGCCTGATTGGGTTTAGAAGACCTCGTATCGGTGTAATTACACTCCAGATTGGGACTCGTACCTGCTGTATCAGGGATGTTAAATTGACTTGCTTACAAAATTCTCTCAAGTCCCAGTTTCTCATGATGATTTCCCCCACCTCCTCTCATCTCTCTCTTTCTCGGCCTCAACTCTACTATCACCTAAGAACACGAAGTGAAGTCATCGCTCTCTATCTCTCCATGCGATGATCAAGTGTTAACACCGAGTACAGCATACACCGAGTACAGCATACACCGCGTATGGCATACACAGAGTACAGCCTACACTGAGTACGGCATACACCGCGTACTGCATCATCCCAAGATGGACTGTCTCCCACTCCCAGCCAGTCTCTCATCTCTCGGCAGACCCTGTTGTACTCAATTCTCTACATTCGCACAATTACAAGTCAACCAGTGAATAGAGTCTCAGCCCCCGTTGCGCCTCCCTCCTGAACTACACCCTCCACATGAACCACTTCGTAGTTCTCCTCAAATCTCGCTCGATCATGGCCTCCAAGTTCATCTCCAAACTCGCTCGTTCACAGCCTCCAAGTGTATTTCTTAACTCGCACAATTACGGCGTGAAAGTTCGCATCGTCATGGCCTCCAAATGCATCTCCGAACTCGCTCGATTACGGCCTCAGTGTGCATTTCCAAACTTGCTCGGTTGCGGTCTTCAAACTCGCTTGATCACAGCCTCGAAGTGTATCTCCAAATTCGGTCGATTACGCCCTCGAAGTTTGCACCATCATGGCCTCCCAGTGCATCTCCACACTCACTTGATTATGGTCTTGAAACTCGCGCGATCACGGCCTCCAAGTGTATCTTCCAACTCACTTGAGTACGGCCTCGGAGTGTATCTCCAACCTCGTATGTTACGGCCTCCAAGTTCAAACTAGCACGGCCTCCAAGTGCATCTCCAAACTTGCTCGATTATGGTTTCGAAACTTGCTCGATCACTGACTCCAGGTGTATCATCAAAGTCACTTGATTACGGCCTGGCAGTGAATCACTCAGTTCACCCGATCACAATGTGGTGAAACGGAGGAGCTGGAAGGCAGACAGCCCATCATCAACACTCTGCCGCACCTCCGATGGTATCGGAAGGGAATTTGTGCGAAAGTGTGGCTTTAGTTCGCAGAGCATAGGAAGAGGGTGACAGGATACAAATAGATACCCAGCCATGATGAACCAGACATATTGCGTGCATATACGAAAGCTCGGCAAGAGTGCATGAGACCTCTTGCTGGGAAAGATACAGTGTGTATTTCGTATATCGAGATGATGTCTATCTACCCCAGGGTATTCCAAATATATACCGCCTGTTGCTGAGTCTATCTCCATTATCCCTGTATCTCCGTATCTATATATAGAGAGGGACTTAGATAATACATGCCATATTATGATGTAGCGAATCTTGTGACTGTAAAGACCAATACGATTGATGAAATGCCTTGTGGTTATGGAACTGTAAGAACCACTTGTGTGATAATACAGCACCAAGTCTCCCGCAGAGCTTGTACAGAGGTCTTAGCTGCTTTTGAAGTCTTCCGCAGACCTGCCCAGAAGCCGCAGTAGCTCCAAAATTTGACTATCCTAATAGTCAAATTTCGTAGCAACCTGAATGCACCTCCATCACTGCAGGTGCTTTCAGGAGCACATGAGAATGCTTTTGCAGAGTCTGAGAGCACATTGCAAAGCTCCAGGGGGGGCTGGGAGCATCAAGAAGTACTTAGAAGCACTGGCGAGGGCTACCTGAGTGTCTGGGAGGTTTGCGTATGACTTCCCAACCGAATTACATTTTGCTGATGATGAGTTTGGTTCTCATCATTTGCTTACAAACCTTGAACTCCTGCACCCTGAAGTCACTTACAACATCTGTATTTGCATCCTGATCACCATTGCCATCACCGTTGCCATCACCATCACCATCACCAGTGCCGTTACAATCACCATCACCATCACCATCACCATCGTCATCGCCATGATTGCCCTGACAACCACTTATACCACTGATGCCGTAATTCACTCGCTCCACCCTTTATTTGTACCCTCGCCATCACCATCACCATCACCATCACCATCGCCATCACCCTGACAACAATTTCCACCCCTGAAGCCTTATTTTACTTGCTCCACCCTTCATTTGCACCATCACCATCACCATCACCACTTAGCAATTCACTACACCAAGCCATATGTCAATACATCTTCTATACTTTTGGCCATCATTGAACTTTTGCAAATCAACTCGTATTGATTTACTAGTAGGCTTCATCAATTCATCTCGTCGAGCATCTCAAGATGGTGAAAGCACACTGGGGTATGTGTATTATTCGCTCTCAATTCGCTGCTCTACTCCTACTCCTCCTCCTCCTGCTGCTTCCCCAGTGCTGACCTGATTGAAACTTTTGCAGCCCAACCCCGAGTGACTCGCGGGTAGGCTCAATCAATTTGTCTCGTCGAGTATATCTAGATGGTGCAAGCACACTGGGATACGAGCATTAGTGGCTCTTGATTCGATGCTCTACCCCTTCTCTTCCTGCGCCTCCTGCAGTGCTGACCTCCTTCGAAATTTTGCAGATCAAGTCCAATTGACTTGCAGGTAGGGTCAATCGATTCATCTGGTCGAGTCCTGTGAGATGGTGCAAGCATGCTGGGGTATGTTTATTATTGACTCTCAATTCGCTGCTCTACTCCTCCTCATCTTCCTGGCTCTCCTCCTGTGCTGACCTACTTCAAACTTTTGCAGATCAACTCTGCTTCACTCGTGGGTAGGCTCAATCGATTCGTCTCGTCGAGTATATTACGATGGTGCAAGCAGAGTGGGGTCCGTGCATTATTGGCTGTTTATGGGCTCTTGATTCGCTGCTCTACTCCTCGTCCTCCTCCTGCTTGAGACCTCAAGCTCCAGTGCTGACCGGTTTCGAACTGTTGCAGATCAACTCCGATCAACTTGCGGGTAGGCTCAATCGATTCGTCTCATCGAGTATTTTGAGATGGCGCAAGCACACTGGGGTACGTGCATTATTAGCTCTCGATTCGCTGCTCTACTCCTCCTCCTCCTCCTTCTCTTGCCTCTCCTCCAGTGCTGACCTCCTTCGAACTTTTGCAGATTAACTCTGCTTCACTCATGGGTCGGCTCAATCGATTCGTCTCGTCGAGTATATTAAGATGGTGCAAACAGACTGAGGTACGTACATTATTGGCTCTGTATGGGCTCTTGATTCGCAGCTCTACTCCTGTTCCTGCTCCTGCTCCTGGTACTGCTCCGGCTCCAGTGCTGACCTCTTTCAAACTTTCGCAGATCAACTCCGATTAACTTGCGGGTATGCTCAATCGATTTGTCTCGTCTAGTGTATATAAATGGTGCAAGTACACTGGGGTAGGTGCATATTTGGCTCTTGATTCGCTGCTCTACTCCACCTCCTTCTGCTGCTCCTGCAGAGATGACCATCATCGAAATTTGGCAGATCAACTCCGATGGACTCACTGGTAGGATCAATCGATTCATCTCATCGAGTATTTTGAGATGGTGCAACCACGCTGGGGTACATGCATTATTTGCTCTTGATTCGCTGCTCTACTCCTCCTTCTCCTCATTCTCCTGCTCCTGCTTCTGTGCTGCATTCCTTTGAATGGAGCCTAGTGGGTATCGAAAACTAGATTGTAGTGTCGGAGGTAAGATTGTAGTGCCATAGGTAAGATTTTAGTGTCAGAGGCTAGATATTAGTGTGGTGGCTAGAGTTTAGTTTAATGAAGACTCGTATACAAGCGGACTTTGGGTCGCCAATTACAATTGTGAATTTGTGACCTGGACGGACTAATATAAGCGTTGAAATGATTCATTTCCCCATTCCTTGCTGAGGTTTCTGAGGTTCATGAATCAATTGCAACCACTCTTTGATCACTCAGAATCATTAGAGCAATGCCATATTTCACAGAAACCTCAATTTCATTTTTCGAGGTTTCTGGGTACAATAAGCTGATTGAATTTACAGAAGAAAATATAGATTTTGCTGATGGAGGCAGTCAATCTGGAGGAAGTCAATCTGGAGGCAGTCAATGTGGAGGCGGTTAATCTGGAGGCGGTTAATCTGAAGGTGGCCGACCTGCGGGCGGTCAATCTGGAGGTGGTCAATCGGGAGGTAGTGTTAGCAACAGGTCCGGGTAACCCACCAGCAGTCCGGGATTGGACCGGAAACACTGTTTGGTGCTGTTCCAGACCCGCCCAAGATCCCGACCAGCTGTGTCTCGGCGGGGTTGTTACCTGGACTGGACATAGAACCTTGGGTTTTTGGCCAGGTTGGAACCAGACTGCGGTTCCAACTTTACGGTTCCTACAGCTTTGGCTGCAATTAAGTTTTTGAGTTCTGATTGTACTATGACTTCATGAATACGCAGATTGTGCAGTTTTATGAGCTCTTTCACCTCCAGCATACAGATTTGTGATCCGACTGATATTCATTGAGTGGGCATGAACAAAGGGCAAGTATCAAGCGAAATTGGTGGGGTTTCAATAGTTACTCAATCAATATTGGTCAGATCGCACGCTGGGAAAAATGACCTTACGCAACATGGAACTCCCAGGGAAGATGTTTCTGGGTCGGTGATCCATAGCATATTTGATGCGTGGCACTAAGAAGTCCTATGGACCTGCGCATCAATTAGATTACTATGATACGCATGCAATTATGTGCGCTTGATACTATACATCATGCTGCATTCAACAAACTTGAAACCAAACTGCCAAATGCACTTCTTTGCACGCTCCCAAATGCGCTCTGAAGTACACACCTGATTGCACTCGACTGTACACACCCAGCCTGCTTGACTTACGCTCTCAAGTAAGCTCTCAAGATGCTCTCAATCACACTCCCGAGCATGCTCTCAAGTACACTCCCAATTGCACTTGGTGGCACACTGTTAGGGGTTCTCCCTTAAACAGTGATAATGGGACTTGTTTGAGTCAGGGACGGCGCATACCACGCCTAGACTGCAAGTGGGCGGCCCAGTGATATGCCTTTTAACGGAGGTTTAAATATCAGTCACGAGAAGAGCCTGGTGAGAACATCAAGGAGCTTCTTTCACTTTCCCGAAACTATGCGGGACATGCTTGTGAGCAAGCACGGCAGTTGTTAGGTAATGCGAGTAAGAGGGCTCTTCACTGCCTGACCGTAAAGGCAGGATTAACA
>Ga0307515_10001688_pt1 | contig 49230 bp, 7 predicted proteins | sample 17_EM_MG_FD_194513 | JGI IMG/M metagenome (GOLD analysis project Ga0307515, IMG submission 194513) | Populus trichocarpa ectomycorrhiza microbial communities from riparian zone in the Pacific Northwest, United States - 17_EM | ecosystem: Host-associated > Plants > Roots > Unclassified | place... | reverse complement strand
TTCCTTTAAGGGTTTAAGGCTCTACTACTAGCTCCCTCTAGTTTTATAGGCCTCTACTTTTCCTAACTATTAGCTACTTAATTCTATTGCATTTAGCTTATTCTTTAGCTAATACCTAGTTTGTTTTTTATTCTCTATATACTATAAACACGTATTCTCTAAGCATTCCTACTACTATTATCTGTCTAAGTATTCTTCCGTAAGGAATCCTTCTAGTTAAAGTATTAAGTTCCCTAACTCCTAAACTTCTATTAGATGCTATCTATATATATACTTAGCATTTCTATACTATTATTTATCTAGCGCCTAATATATTCTTATGGGGTATTTCTGGTTCTTTCCTATTAGATTCTTATATATATCGCATATATTATCTATATACGCGATCTATAATAACGTATAGTATACTAGGTGCTTTAGGTTAACTCTTAACTTATCTTTATCTTTAAGTTTAAACCTCTATTATATTAATCTAAACGTTATAACTTTATTTATAAGTACTAAAATACACCTCTTACTTCTCTAGTCTTCTAATTATTCCTTTAGATCTTTTAACGTTATAATTAAGGCTCCTTTAATGTAATTTATTGCCTTTTCCGTAATAGGGTGGTTCTAGATAACTCTTTTATTTAACCATATATAGAAATCTTCCCACTTATTATTATACCTTTGCCTATACTACTTTTAGTATAGCTGCTAGAGTATATATAGCTTATCCGTAAGGAAGTATCTTCTTATTACTACATTATAACAACCTTTTATATATTGTTCTTTAAATCTAGAAGGGATCCCTAAATCCTTTCTTACTCCAGTTTAGTAAGCCATTTTACTCTTAGCGTGCCTATCTTAGGCCTATTAGTAATTCTTTATATAGGCGCTTTATCTTTACTATAACCTAGTATACTAGTTCTCTGTTTTAGTTTCTATTCTTACTATATAAGGATTCTCTGCCTAAACTCCTTTATAGTATTTTTTGTTTTTACTTTATAAGTAGATTCTTAAAGTCTTTCTACTTCCTAATCTCGGTATTATTTCTTTAATCCGGTTGCTAAGCTTTACTCGCAATTTCTTTAATAGTCCTTATTTTATTGCTAAAATCTTAGTCCTATAGGATTCTTAGTCCTAAGCTTACTTCTTTCTTAAGCTTAGCTCCAGCCTTAGTCCAACTAGGCTTCTATAGTATTCTTATCTTATTTTAAAAGTCTTAAATCTTACTTATCTTGTCTTAAGAATCTTATACCTTAGGAAACTTTATTCTAAGCTTATTCGTATATTACTAAACTAAGCTATTGCTCTACTCTATTAGTTATTATCCGTTATAGGTCCTTAAGCGTATCTTATTTCTTTTTAAGAATCTTAAGCCTATGGCCTTTTGCCTTTATTAAGTGCTAAAGTAATTTATCGTCCTACTTCTTTTGCGTCCTATAAAGCAATAGATATTATATTTAGTGGGGTCTTAATTTCTATTCTATAGTAGAATTATCCTCTACCTCTTTTATAACATCTTTAAGGTCTATACGCTCCTAATAAGCTACCTTTATTGCCTTATTATTACGGAATATTTCGCCTATATTAAATTTATCGTCCTTAATATCCAATCTATAAGATAGGTCGTTAGTTCCTCTAAACTCTACTAATTTTAGCTCCTATAGCTAATAGCTTACGCCGTACTTAGCGTCCTTATAAATTTGGTATACGTTATTATAATAAAACGCAAAACTTTTAATTAAATATTTTTTTGTTCCTTGCAGTATATTATTATCCCTCTATATATATATATCGTCTACTAGTTTTATTCCTTTTACTATATAGTAACGCTGCCTACTTCCATAGTCTTTAATAAAATAACCTTATTTTCCGTAATTTATATAAGCTCTTTTTTTAAACCATTTTTCTTGCTATAAAGTCTACCTAAACGTCTTCTGCTACTAAAATTTCTAGTTCAGCCTTTACTCCTTAGACTTTTAATTACTTAATCCTTATCCTCTAACTACTTAGGTCCATTGGCTCTGCGCTATACTATAGTTTCTAACTTTAACTCTATTATTGCGTACTCTACGCCTTATATAACTATAGAACTCTATCCTAACCCTTCTTAGTCTGCTCTCTTTAGTAGATCCTATTATTAATCTTAATTACTTAATTAATTAATTCCTTAAGAGTATCCGCATCTTCTATTAGGATAATTATGTTTTAGACTTTTACTTTAAGTCCTTACTTATACTGTGCTATAAGCGCCTTATTATTCTATTTAACCTATATTACTAATATTTAAAACTATATTATATACTTAATTGCTAAAGTTCTTTATACTAGGTTTTAAAGCTTTCTTTTTACTATAGTGGTTGCCTCTAGGTCTTCGAATATTTATATTAGGCGTTCCGCGAACCTATTTTAACTTAAGAACATATACTGTACCTTCTAGTTAGTAGTCGTTATGTTGTATTCCTATACCTCTATAAGGTAAGATTTAAACCACTTAAGTACTCTTTCTATTAAGAATAGTCCTATATAAGCAACTTAATCTATAGACGTTCCTAGTTTTACTCCCTTTTATATAACCTTAAAGTGCATTTGCGTAAGGAATCCCTTCAGTTTTAACTTCTCCCCTAAGAATTGTTTTATTAAGGGTAACTTAACCTTAGCTGCTCTAATTCTATTAATCCTTTTTTTAAGTATTTTATTATTATCTGTTAATTGATTAACTATTTTTTATAGCTATCCAACGGTAACTAGCTAAGAGTTAGTATCTGCTATGCTAGTGTTATTACCTAATCCTAATATAGTTGCTGCCGTTAACGGTGTTGTAGCTGCTACTTTTAGTAGTATATTATTTAACTTCTTTTACTATAACCTTAGTAGTAAATATATAATAAAGCCTTGTAGGAAATACTACGGTAAACTTGTTAATAGGCTAGGTATATAGGTATAGAATAGTTAACAATACAAATATAACTAGTAGAGTAGTTACCTAACAGATTAACTCTAATTATATTCTAAGATTTACTATAAAGAAGAGAAACTATTTATAGAGACCGTACGTCCTTAAATATATAACTCCTCCCCATAGTAAAGAGTTTAGTACGTTAGTACGTTAGTATGTCAGTACATCGCGTTCCTATATTCCCACGTTTTTATATTCCGAACTTGTAATATAACTGGCTATATAACTTGGCTACCCCTTATCCTATAGCTTAATCGGTTCTAGCGCCTCCTATACTATCTTAACTAACCTATTTATGTCCATTTTTAGTAGTCGCACTACTACCGATATAAGGTTCGTAATAGTTGTATTATTTAAGCTAGTTTATTTTAAGAATAATAGGGTAGTTGGTAAGTGGTATAATATAGGCCCAGAGTTCTTCATAGTGCCCATTTATATCTAGGTAGAGTTATGCTATATAGGTAATCTTCTGTGCGGTATAATTACTATTAGTAAATTATAGGGCGCGGGCTTTAATAAGGGGTTAGGTAAGTAGGTTATAAGTACGTATAAATTAGGTATTTACCAATTTATTAATAGCTCCGCAATTAATTATAAAACGGCTTTTATATTATTTTTCAGTAGTAATTCCTATTATAGGTAAAACTATCTATTTTAGTTTATTTGTTTTTACTAAGTTATCTATTAAGTAAGCCGATATATAAATCCCTCCGTTATTAAAGCGTTTTAACCCGCAACTTAAAGCTAGGACTTAGCGTTTTCCGCTTCTATATCTAACTCTACTGCTATTACTACGTCTTTATCTTATATAGTAGTAGTATATAGCAACGTATTTAGTATTTAGGGTATTAGGCTAGGTATTAGGCGGCGGCTATTAAACCTAGCTATTAGGCAGTTTGGGTTATTATAATAGTAGCCTTTTTAATAGTATCTATAACAGCGCCCTAGTTTCTAGAGTAGCTCGCGCTCTCTATCTAGGGGTTTTTATAAAAAGGTTAGTGTAAAGAAATCGATATTAGTTCCGGTAGTACTTAAGGTAGTAAGTATTAGTGGCTTAGTATATATAGGTTTAGTAGGCCTAAGAGGTTTCTATAAAGAGGTCTTTAGGTAAGGGTTAGCAGTAGTAATCTAATTTAGTCGTCATTCAATCTTCTGTAAAGCTGCTACTATATTATAAACATCGTTATAGTTATGGCTAGCGGCTGCGTAATTAAGGCGATAAGTAACTTTTTTAAGGAGGTCTTTTTAGTCTTTAGTATTATCTTAGGTAAGGGCTCTAGTATATTTCTAGAATTTAATATAGAATTCGTTAAATAATTTAGTAGGGCTTATCTTTAGGATACGTAGTTTAGCTTGGCTAGTATTATAGTGCTATAGTAAAGTAGACTAAATAACTACGTTATAGTATAAAGAGGAGAAGAGGCGAAAGGGGTATCGTATATAGATAGTAGGGCCAGCCGCTAAGGCGCTAGTGGTGGGCTAGCTAATAGTAGGAAACAGTATAAGATAGGTTAGTGCCGTAATAGTACTCCCCTTTCCTAAAAGGTTTGGTCCCTAAACTAAACAAGTAGCTTTAAAACAGAATATTACAGTACTAGCAAATTGCCGTTAGATTACCATTAGATTGCCGTTATATAATAGCAAACTGCAGTTATATAGCCAGTTTAATAAATGGCGTTGGTAGAACTCTACACCGCTACCTAAATCGGTTAGGTATAGCGTTCTTAGTAAAAACCTAACTAATTAAATAACTTTAACCGCCGGTCGAAGTTCCATAAGATTTTAACTTCTCTAAATTATTATAGTTGTTGTCTTCGGTTTTAGTATGATAAGTTTCTCTTATCTTATACCTAGTCTAGGGGTCTAGGCTTCTTAGGGTATTGTTTATAGAACTTTAGTAGTACGCGCTCGCACCCTTTTAGGGACTTCTTAGGTTCCCAGCTTTTCTTATTATAATACTTCTACTTAATATAATACATTAAGCCGTGCTCGTCTCTTTGTTTATTATATATATTAAGGATTTTTTTAAATTCCCACTTATCCGTAATATTGCCGTTATTATCTCTTTTAGCTATTCTACCTGTGATATTACGGCGTTCCTTTTTATTAATACATGCTTAGCTAGGGATCTCCTTAGGGAACTAGAGACGGACTTTTAAAGTATAGAAAGACTTATTAATATAAATATGGTCTAGGAGATCCACCATAACTACCCCTCTATAGGCGGCTAAAATGGGCTAGGGTCTATCCTAGTTATTGTCTTATTTCCTCTTAGGCCAATTAGTCTTTATATTTTTAAGGCTAACCATAACTATATTATCCTTTTTAAATATTATACCTTTATCCCGTTTTATATTAGCGTTATCTTTATAGCGTTACTGGGAGATATAAGCTAGGGCCTTAAGCTAAGTTAGAATACGTTTAAAGCGGTTAGCAATGGTATTAGCTTATAGGTACTCTTTCTTTATATATATAGATAGGGCTAATGGCTAGGGGCCTACTAGTTTAATGCCTAAACGTAGGTTATAGCTATAGTTGGCAAAGAATAGTAAGATTTTTATAGTTTTATTGACCTGGTTATTTATAGCAAACTTAGTAAGGGGGAGCCAATCTACCTAGTTATCTTAGGTAAAGCTTATAAAAGCGTATAGATACTTATTTATTCCTACGTTAACGATCTTAGTCTAGCTATTTATTTTAGGGTACTATACAGAACTAGGGCTTAGAGTTACCTTTAGGCGCTAGTTTAGGTGGCGCTAGAAGTTAGAAATAAATAAAGAGCCTCTATTGGAGATAATGGTACTTAGGGCGCTATATAACTTATAGATAGTATAGATAAATACTTTAATAAGCTCCTCTATGTCTAGGCTAGTGACAGGGATAAAGTGTTTTATCTTTATTAGGCGGTCAATAACAACAAAGATATGTTTATATGTTTTGCCATTGCGAAGGCACTTAGGTAGGTTAACAACGTAGTTAATAGAGATATTAGTCTATGGGCGGACTAGCAGTTTTAGTAGTTTTAGGAAACTAGGTGGTACTAAGCATAAGATCTTTATACGGAAGTAGAGAGCGTAGTCTTTTATAAAGGTAGCTGTAAACTATAAAATACCTAGCTACTAATAGGTTTAATTAAGGAGGTTTAGTGTCTTAACGCGGCCTAGGTGGCCTATAGGACCTAAACTATATATATGGTGTATAACTTCTAGTTAGAGTTTAGGTAAATTAGGGACAAATACTTAATTCCTATAGTAGATTAGGCCGTTAATAATTAAATATTCGGATTTATTATAGTGGAGTAACTTCCTAATCTACTTAGGCCAACAGCGTGCTTTACGGCCTTCTTGTTTATGTAACGCAGCTAATATATCCCTAGCAAGTTTATTCTCCTTATAGGCATTCTTAATAAGCTTCTTAAGGGGTTTTTTCTTAGGCTCTAGATCCATTACTATAATAAAGTCTTTAACGCTTTAGTTTTAGGATTCGCTTAGCAGCTCTTCTAGGATAATAGGGTTAACTTTTTTTAGTAGTAAGATAACGCGGTCTTAGTGTTATAGACGTTTATTACTAGTATTAGTAGGTACTACGCCTAGAAGGCGGCTAAGAGCGTCTAGGATTATAGCTTTAGTGCTAGGCCTATAAGTGTCGGGAATGAGGCAATTTGCCGTCACGTACGGCAAATTGCCGTCACGTAATGGCAAGTTGCCATTACGTGTCGCCGCGGCACTAGCGTGGCGAGGAGCCTTAAGCTCCTCGCCCTTCCTCTTTTCTAATTAATAAGCTTTATTAACCAACATCACTATAACCCTACTTAAGTAGTCGTTATTAGTGAGTCACCCTATATAACTAATACTGATTAGTGGTTAAATATACAGTCAACTATAGAGTAGCTAGGTTTTTAAATAGAAGAGATAGTCTTGTATAGGGGTGCTATATGCGCTTATATGGAATGGATTCCGGCGATACCATGCTACCTTAAACTTGCGGAAAACTAGTAATAGAAGTGTTACTAAGTACTAGGAGATACCAAGTTGCGTCTATTATATAGAACAACCGCGTTTACAAAGATTTGGTCAAGTACTTTAGGTTAGAAGTATTACTAAACCTAAGGTCCTAAGTCAACGTCTAAAACGCGTTAAACAACATCTTAAATTGCCTACCTCTTAACAGCAAACCTACGAGATCCTATAAAACCGAAAATCCTACCTACCTTTAATGTATGACACCCCGTTAATTTTATACCTATTATAGCGTTAACCTACCTAAAGAAGTATAAGAAAGATATTAACCTAAAGATATAAAATAAAGCTATAATTAACCTTGTAAACGCTAATAAACAAGACTTAAATGGATTTTTATTACACCGTATAGCATATTATAAGGACAGTGAATATAATAATACCGCGCTATAGGAATGTATAAAGGAGGACTTTATTAGATGGATAAAGGAAATATAGGCCCCTATAAATAAGGATATTGTACGGGACTTCCGTAACTTCCTTTAGGAGAATAGAGTATTTGTCCCTAAGGATAGGGGTACTATTAGAGACAATATTTAGGAGTAGATTATTAACGCAAAAAAAGAGCACGAATAGACTCTATAAGAGATTAATCACCAACTACGCACTATAAGGAAGCTTAACTTATAATAGAACCCAAGTAATACACCTTTAAAGACAAACCTACCTCTGCCTTTAACTCCTCTATATCTAATTTAACCCGTAACCTCGACGTTAGATACTATACCCCAATAAGAGCAGGCATAGGATCCTATTACTTCGCGATTTAACAACCTTTAGACTCCACCGACTAGACCTACGTCCCCACTACAGCCTGTAATATAACCCCTACCTCCTCTATCCTAATCTTAAATTGGAGGTAGTTTAAAATTGCTTATAGAGCTTATAAAGCTCTATTTAAATTAGGAGAAGAAGTTTAGCGGAGAATTATATAATATTCTTAATTCAAAACTACGTATCTTCTATAACTGTTGCTAGAAGGTAGGAATAGAGTCTAATTAATACTATAACGCCTATTCCGTTATGCTTAAGGGCCGAGCTAGTACCTTCTATTATAATTGTTTGGCAGGAAAAGGATATAATTTTAACCGCATAATATATAAGTTAAGATGCTACTTTAAAATAGAAGAGAATAAGTAGCAGTATATATTAGAATAGAGAGAGACTACCTTTTTAAGGATTATTGCTATAAACCCAGGTATCCCTCGGCTTAATTATCTTTAAAAGCTCTTTAATTAACTTTAGATAATTTAGCGTGGTTTATCCGAATTATATTAAAAGGACTTTAGCCTACGTGATCAAGTTATTAGTATATACTAAAGTGTTAAAGAATATAACCTTACTTTCTTTAATCCTGTAAATACTTATAAAGGAGTATATACTTAATTAAGATCTTCTATTAGCACCGCTCTACGCTCTTAAGAAGTATAGCAATTTAATGCCCAACTTTAACCTACTTTAATTAACCCGCCTAACTAATATAATTATAACTGGACTGATTAAATATATAGTGGCTGGGGTAGGTAATATAGTAGAGGGTATAATTAACGACTATAAGGTAAAGGTGGAGGTCCTTATAAAGATTTATTTTAAAGTAATTGTTAGAAGAAGTGCTACGTTTATAAAAAACCGAATTGCTAGTTAACTAGGCATTCTCTTAATAAGCGAAAGGAGGTATATAATAAGTTTCACTAGAGTATAAAAAACGTTAGAAATTATAAGGTCACTATAGCCTACTTCTAAAGCTTCCTAATTTAATATAAAGGCGTAGAAGATCTTAAGGGTAAGGTTAATAAGGCCAAATAGCTCCTTATAGATATAGAAATTAAGGACTACTTACCCAACTAATACTTCACTAAGTATGGTAAGGTAGATAGTATACAAACCGTTACTATTCTTAATGACTAATCTACGCTCTATTTTACTATAAAGTTAGATATCTTTAATAAGCTAAAGGAGAGCTCTACGTTCTCCTTTAACGATAGATACTCGGTAAATATCTTTTATAGTATTATGCTAGATACTAGAGCCGCAGGAGTATCTATAACAGGAGAACCTCAAGTTTAAGCCCTTTAATAACTTAATACTTCTATCTAGATTAACTAATTAACGGCAGGCTAATATATAATACGTTTTGGCAAGGGTACCGCAATTTCTCTCGGCATAATTAGGGTCCAAACCCCCTTAGGATATATTACTTTCCATATTATTCCCGCGAACACTCTGTTTCTATTCTACATTAAAAATATAGATAAATTAGGCATTAAACTTAACAACCTTAAGAATATGCTTATGTAGGGAGACAATTAGGTGCCTATTATATATAAGTGGGGTTACCCTTAGCTGCTCCTTTAATAACTAGAAAAGAGTATTGCTTAGAGCCATTTAACTAAGTTAGAGTTACGCTAACTACACCATCGTTTTAGCCACCTATCCGTTTATTAATTACTTAGGGTTCTTTAGCAAGTAGGTTATAAAGTTAAGGTTAAAGCAATTAAGCATCTTATAAAGTACTACTACCACTACTAAATAAACTAGAAGTCCCCTAGCCGATTTAAGTTCACCCTTAAAGATAACTACAACTTTAACTTCTATATTATTGTTAACGTTATATATCTTAGCGGCAAGCTAGTACTTTAAGTTGTTAACTTCTTAACCTCCTTCTAAGCCGCACGTTTCTTAAAGGATATATTAGCTAGGAACGTATAGGATACCCTATAATTATACTAGATTAATATCTACCTAGGACCCCCTAATTAAATCGTCTATAATATAGGAAAGAACTTCTTATCTATAGAGTTCCGATAATAGATAAAGGCAATAGTAATTAAGGTTAAGGAAGTCCCTGTTAAGGCATATAATAGTATTAAAAAAGTAAAATAATACTACGCGCTATTACGCCGCGTATATAAGATTATCTCTTTAGAACTAAAGGACGCTAGTAAAGAACTTACCTTGTAAATAGCTATTAAAGCTATTAACAATTCCGCTAGCCTAGATAAACTTATACCTATATTACTAGTCTTTAGCGCCTACCCTTAAATAACTAATAATTCTCCACTATTTCCCTCTATCGTGTAATAAGCTAAGGCTATTTATAAGGTAATAAAGGAGGTATAACGTCTCTACGCTATACGCTAGGTTAATAACGCACTAGAAATAAGAAATGGCCTAAATACCTTAACTACGCTTAATCTGCCACTTTAGTCTAAGGTACGCGTATAGCGTAAAAAGGGAGGATAGTTAGGCCCATATTAACTTATTATAGTTAATAGTTAAACTTATACTATTTAGATGCCTTATAAACCCACTTAATTCCGTTTAACTATTATTAAGCCTTACTATAAAGATAATAATTCTAAGCCTTTATAGGATACTATAGAAGATATCTTAAAGGAGAGCTATAATTAACGTACTTTAGAAGGCGACCACGATCCTAATATAATTGTAGTAGATACGCCGTAACTATAACGCGGTAAAGGTCGCTCGAAGGGATTACGAAATTACTAATATCTTATTAATTTTAAAAAGCAATTTGTTACCGCTATTAAGAATAGAGTTAAGCTATTAATGGCCTTTATAACAGCTAAGGAGAAGGCTAACTTTAAACTTGCAAAATAGCTTTAAAAGGAAGGTCGTATTATAACTTTAGGAGCTCCTTTCTAAGCATCTGATAAGTAAGAGATTAATAGTCTTATTATAAGAGGAGTCTTTAAGTTTAAGAAGTATGACCCTACTAAGTTTAATAAAGTTCGTATCTTTAAGTTAAGAATAGTTAACGAGATTAAAGGTAAAGCTACTAACGCCCTATTTAAGAAATTAAGGCTTGTTATCTAAGGCTATAATAATAATAGTAAGGAGGTAATTCTTATATAATCTCCCACGATTTAACGAGCTAGTTAGTGAGTTATTATTGCACTAGCTCCCTCCCTAATAAAGAATAAAATAGCGGTTTATTTGCGAGATATTACTTAGGCCTATACCTAATTAAAGACGCACCTTTAGCGCTTAATATTAGTATACCTTCTAAAGTAAATTCGCCACTAATATTCCGAAGATACAATCATAGTTATGCTTAAGCCATTATATAAAATCATAAAGGTAGAAACTTACTAGTGGGCTACCTATAGCAAGCACCATAAAGAGAAGCTTTTAATAACTACTTCTATATTTAATCTATGCTTCCTTATTATAACTACGGGAACTCTATTCGGAATTATCGGTATATAAACCGATAATATAATTATCTTAGGAGATAACCAATTCTTAACTCTTAAAGAAGACAAGCTAGTAAAAATAAATCTCATAGTAAAGCTAAAGGAAAAGCTTAATTTAATAACACCATTACTCTTTAATAGATGTGTCCTCTCCCTAAATAAGGATTCCATTGCTTTATGCCAGAAGGGTTAAGGTAAGAAGATTAACGTTATTAACGTTAATTCTCTAAAATAAGGATATATAGAGTAACGCGCTTATAGAGCTTATATTACCTCTATTTATTAACCTAAGGCTTTATTTAATCTCTCTATTACCGCTTAACACTAGGAACTAACTAAGGATAATGTCCTTACCCTAAATAAGCGTCTCTTTTAGTAAATAAACCATCTTAACCGGGGACTACTCTACGTGCCTATTAATCTTCCCACTGCTAAGCTCTTTATATTTATTAATAAATCATTTATAAATAATAAAGATTTTAGCTCCTAGCTAGGATATAAGATTATTATCACGAACAAATCTACTAGAGAGAATAACTTTATAATCCACAGCAATTTTATCTATTAGAGCTTAACTAAGAGTAAGCGCGTTACTTAAAGCGTTCTAGTGTTAGAGATATATAGAATAGTTAACGGAGTTAATATAGTAATTGCAATTAGAACTACCCTAAAGATAATTATAGATCGACTTAAACTTCCCGTTATCCCTATAATCGTATATACCGACTTATACTCCCTCTATAAGTGCTTAGTTAAGCTTAATACTATAAAGAAGAAGCGCCTTATAATTAATATTATAGCACTTTATTAATCCTACAAACGGCGAGAACTCTTTAAGATTTAATACATTAACGGTTAAGATAACCTAGTAGATATAATAATAAAGGCAAACCTAAACAAGGCTCTAGAAGCGTTTGTTAATATAAATACTTTACGCGTATAAGTTAAAGGTTAGGTTAAAAGGGAGTAAGAGTATAACGCTCTATAGACCCTAATTTTAACCAGCCAATTAGGATTTTCTATACCCAGTATAGAAAATTGCTATTAGCTCGCTTATAGCTAGCGCCTTAGCGGCCCTAACGGCCCTAACATAATGTTTACCTACAACTCCTTAGTAAGAAAGCACCACGTGCTAAAAGGCAAATTTTGGGACAGCGAGACTTATATTACAATAGCAATAGTAAGTAAGGAGGATCCATATTTATTACGATAGTTAAGCAGTATTTATATATAGAGGGCAACCACAAAAGAAGAGTTGCTAGTGTCGGGAATGAGGCAATTTGCCGTTACATACGGCAAATTACCGTCACGTGATGGCAAGTTGCCATCACGTGTCGCCGCGGCACTAGCGTGGCGAGGAGCCTTAAGCTCCTCGCCCTTCCTCTTTTCTAATTAATAAGCTTTATTAACCAACATCACTGTAACCCTACTCAAGTAGTCGTTATTGGTGAGTTACCCTGTATAACTAACAATAAGTAATAATAAAGTTAAACTAAGAGAGAAACTTAGCCCAACGGACTTAGCGCTAGTTTAGTTATTTTGTTATTATAAAGGTCTAGAGGTTCTTATAGTCCATAATAATCTTAAATAGTTACTTAGTTTCTTATAGTTTAGGGCGCTATTCTTTTAGTGCTTTTATAATTGCTAGGAGCTTTTTATTATATATCTTATAGTTATATTTAGGGGTAGAGTGTTTAATAGAGAAGAATGTAACTAGCTTAAGTTTGCCATCTTTACTAGCTTAATAGAGCACTCTTTCTAAAGCCTAGTTTAAGGCGTCTGTCTTTACTACAGTCTTCTTTATATAGTTATAGTATGCTAAAACCAGTGCTATAGTAAACGCTATTTTTAGGGTCTGGAACGCCTATGCTTAATTAAAGCCCTATAACTAGCTAGTGCTTTTCTTTAGTAGCCTAGTTATAGGCTTAACTACCTTAGAAAAGCCTTAAATAAATTATTAGTAGAAGTTCGCGAAGCTAAGGAATTGCTATAGTTCCTTAACTAATATTAGGTCCTTCTATTTCTGTAAGGCCTGCACCTTCTTAGAGTCTATAGTTATGCCATTAGTTAAAATAATTAAGCTAAGGTATTTTATTTTAGTGGTATAAAACTTAGACTTATTAATGTTAATCTGGAGTCTAGCATTACTAAGTCTTTAGATAATTTTATTTATATATTTTATATACTTAGCGCATATTTTTAAGAAGATAAGGATATTATTAAGATATATAGTGCAGTAGTTATTAAGGGTGTTATATAAAATATAGTTTATATAGTTTTAAAATATAGCGGGTGCGTTATAGAGACTAAATAGTATAACTAACGTTTTATAGAGCCTAAACCGGGTAATAAATGCTGTAAGCTACTTATAGCCTTCCGCAATCCGGATCTAGTTAAATGCAGTAATTATATTAAGCTTAGTAAAATACTTGGCGCTATAAAGTATGTTAAGTGTCTTACGGATTAGTAGTAATGGGTACCGATTTTTAATAGTAACTATATTTAGGCCTTAGTAGTTATAGTAGATTTATATACCGCCGCCAGGTTTTATAGTAAGGAGGAGTAGTACGGCGGCTAGTAACGTTAATTTATAGATAAAACCCTTATTTAGTATCTTGTTAATCCACTTCTTTATATAACTAAGTTTAGCGGGTAAAAGTAGTCTATTTTTATAATATGGGGCTTACTTTCCGGGTATAATCTTAATTTTATAGTCCTATAGTTAGTAAGGGGGCAGCTTATCTACGTTTTTAGGGAGGAAGTGTTTAATATATTTATAGAACTCTTTTAGTAAGTATTATAAAATGTCTTTACAGGTTAATCCTGGTTTACCTTTTAGAAATTTTTTAATATTAGTATTAACTATCTTTTGGTATAGGAACTTAGACTTAGTTTTTAGGTTTATTTTAAGGAAGTTATAGAAATAAGGGGGTAGCGCTTTATAGGCTTCCTCTATTATATAGTTACCTTTTACTAGCCAGTAAAAAGACCTTTCTAACAGGTTCGGTACTTTTATTAGGCCTATAGGCAGCTTTTTAAGTAGCTATTAATGCTCTTTTTGTTTAACTAGTTCTACTAGCTCCGTTATATAGATCCTTATTACCTTTACGTCTTTTCGTTTATAGAACTGGGTGAAATTAACGGTATAAGCGTATTTAATGTTATTTAGGTTAGGGTATATCTGGTTCTCTAGTGCTATAGCTAAGCTAGCGCGGCTTAGTTAGCCTAGGGGGGCGGAAATAAGGCAGTGGCCCTATACGGTACGCGCGGGAGATAGGTATAAGGTTAGGCGTTATAAGGGGGAGGTCTTAATTGCTCTAGTTTCGGTCTTAGATATAACGCCTTTAGCTATTATATATGCGGTCGCGTATATATATAGTAAATAACTTAGAGTTAGGTGTCTTATTAGCTAGCCTAGGTTAAGTGGGTATATATAGAGGACTTATAGTTCTAGCGGTATTTATATTCTTAAGGGTAAAACGGTAGTCCAATCTTCTAGAATCTTCGCTTTGTTTACTGTATATATTAGCTTACTAGTATTAGGTATCTCTTTTACTATTAGCTAACGATATCTAAGCGTTGGCCATGTAATGCGTCTATATAGTGCTACTCGGTTATAGTTAGGGATATACTATAGAAGATAGTTATAGGTATAATAATTAGAGTTAAACTTAAGCTCTAAAACAGGGAAGTTTATTTTTAGGTTATGCTTTTTAAGCTAGGGTATTCTAAGAATTACTAGTATTAAGGGTAATAACTTTATAATATAGAAAAGCATAAATTCTATATAGTGGCTAATTATTATTTTTACTATAAAGTAATAGGTAATAAAGCTAGATAGGGGTCTATTAGTAAGGCGGAGTGGTTTTAGGACTATAAGTCTTTTTGTTATAATATTATACTTTTTTATAAGCGAGTCTTTGTCTATAAACGCTAGTGCTATACTACTACTATTAATAAGGCTTAATATTTTAATAAAGACTTCTAAAAGTAGGTTATATAGTAAGAAGAGGTAAGTCTAGATAAGGATAGTATTTTTATTATTATTTGCTATTCTAAGGTTAAGTGCTAGCTGGCTTAAAATAAGGTTTAACTAATCTAATAGTATAAATCTAATCCTTTTATTCTCCTCCCTGTATGGTTTTAACCCTTAAAGGCGACTTAGTTTAAGGGTTAGCCTTTTAATAACTAGATTATGGGGCTTAGCTAGTAACTATAATCTTAGCTAGTGTGTTCTAATGTGTTGGTTTTTAACGGTGTATATATGCTAGGGGGTACTTCTCCAATAATATGGCCGGTTTTATAATTAGTAGTAGTACGAAGTATTTATCCGTAGTTTATATACAGAACTATTAGCTAGGGCTGTATTAGGGAGGGAAATTGTAAGGGTGGGTTTCTATATCTAAACCTATATCCTTATCCCTAGTTACCGCCTTAATTACTATCCCCTCTGCTAAAGAATCCGCCGTGGCTAAGAGGGGGTTGGCGCGGTAGTATTAAAAGGGGATTTAGGTTTATCTAGGGGTTATAAGCATCTTTTTAGTGGCTAGATTGGCTATATGCTATACAGAGTTTATTATCTATACGATATCTTTAGACGTTATTAGGGAGGCTACTACTACCGCTACCAAATTTAACGGCGTTAAGGTCTATTAGGTTATTATAAGGGGATCTTATAAACAGGGGGCTATAAGGATATAATTGGAACAGGATAAATTAGTAAGAGAGACAAATCCTTAAGGAGGTAAGGCCTCTAGGATCGTGGAGACTATATACTACGGGCACGTGCCTCTGGCACATAACTGGCGATTATCTAAGGGGCGTCTGGGGGTTGTCCTGAGGGCAACCCAAGGTGTCCGCAATAATATCCCTTATATTGCCCCCCCCCTTCTTACAGTCGGCCCCCAATCGCCATTACCTTGCGGTAGGGAGATTATAAAGGCTCATCCCGGAAGAGGTTTGGAAAGATATTAGAGAGGTATTAGCATGCCGCTGTATATTATCTATCTATCTAACCCCTGCTTTAAACTCCTAAAAAACCTTAATAAGGAAAAAATATAACTAGAGAAAAGACGCGAGGATTATTAGGAGACCTATTAGAAGCCTACCGGAAGCATACTGGTAACTACCTAGGCTAATATAGGGATTTTTATACAACTCTACTTCCAAGCCTTTATGCTAGTCTATAATTAATTACAAGTATTATAGGCAATTTAGTATTCTAGTATAGTTCCGTAAAACCTTTAGTATAGGATTTAATATATAGAGCCTTGGCTTGCCGTCGTCTTTAACTGCTAAAATATGGTCTATAATCTTTTCTTATAATCCTTTTTTTATAATTCCCTACGTCACTAACGCATTGCTCCTGTATTTACCCTTAGGCTATTAAATACGGTTAAGGTATTAATTAGTTAGTTAAAGAGACTTATCTCTTAAGATTTGGTGTATATAGTTTTAAATCTAGTAGTCCTGTGCCGTATATTTGGCGTAGCTCTACTACCTAGTAAATAGGGACATTTCGCGATAGCAATTATAGCTATTGTGCGATTGTTAAGAACGTTTATAACGTTATTCTTTAATACTATAGTATCGTTTTAGGTCTAATTTAACCCATATACGTCTTTAATTTAACGTCTTAATTGCCTTCCCCCGGCCGCGTAGTTAGTTTTTATAAGGAAGTAATAGTTAAATAACTTATACGCGTGTTTCCTTCCTTCTAAATAGCGCTATTATAACAGAGTTATATCGGTAAGGTTGCGGCTATTTACTAAAAGGGTATTGGACGGTAAAGTATAAAGACACTTTACTTATTAAGCTTAATCCTTTTCCTTAACACCTTACTTCCCATTATTAACCTTCGTCCAATTTAGACGTATCTTTAATATATTATTAAGATTTTCTTCTTTTTTATTATTAATTTAATATACCTCTTTGTTCTCCTACTAACTGCTCTTTTAAGTAAATTCTATAGCGTATCCTAGCCTTACCTTTACATATGGAACCCTAACCCCTACTAACCTATAACTAGTGCTGGTCCTGCCTAAATAATTTTACCTATACGTCTTTAAAAGACTAGAAATCTAATAATAGGATTCTAAAGGCTTGTAATAAGACGCACTATGTTAGATCTAATACCTTTAGTCCTTATAATTAATGCATGCGTACTAAGAGCGGCAGTTGCGTTAAGGTAAGCTTTTCTATCCTTAATAGATTTCCATTACTAGCTTTAATAGCCTAAGCCTAAGTGGCGATGTTCCTTTAATGTCCTTAACTACTACATCGCCCGGGCTCTCTCCCATTTAAGCGCTAATGCTAAACATCTAGGTCAAATTCGAGACTATGCTATAGCTATCTATACCGCCTATAATTTCTAGTAAGCTAGCTAGTAACGCCTAATATAAGAGCAAAGTTAGTATACTGAGGATAGGGTAAGGGATAGGGGTAATAAGAAGAAGGTCACTATCTACCACAAAAAGGAGTTTGTGTATACGCGTTAAGTTTTAAAAGAGCATAATATAATGCGGTATTAAGTAGGTTACCCTTTAGGTACCTAACGGATAGGTAACTAATAGTTGCCGTAGTAAGGTCTTGGTGGTTCTGGATTATACTAGCCAGCCAACATCTCTGTTTATTCTAGGCTTAAGCATATCTTCATTAACTATAAGCTTACGCCGTAAGAGCTTCGTTAGTATTAGTTTGGACCTAATATTAGTGTTAAGCGTTTAAGAGTCTCTGCTCTAGCTACACCTTATCGTCCTACCCCTATTTTCATGCCTACTTATACACCTACTAAGGCATCTAGATCCTATTCTTATCAGCCATTACTTAGTAGCCCAATAGATACTAATCCTGCTCCTAATAATAATGAGGCGTAGTAGCTTTTCAAATTAGGCATTTATGGTTTAAACTTTTGGGATTCGTTCTTATATATAGTAGTAATTAAGGACCTTAATTAGGTGCTTAGAAAGGCCTTATAAGGCTTTCGGAAAGGGCTTAGAAGCCCTAGAAATAATGTTCCTAGTATAGATTAATAAATGGGAATGCAATTCTAGCAAAATGCCCTATCAACTCTATGCTATATACGTAAAAAGGCTAAGGACCCGTCCTGCCTTAGGCCGTAGCTTTATCCCTATAGTTTCCGGAGCCTATCCATTCCATATCTGTTACGGACGCTTTAAGTACAATGTTACGACTACTCGGAGAGGAGTTGGAGGAAGTTAGTTAGTTGATATAAGCACGGTCCAGGATGGATCCGGTAGAACTATATAACGAGGAATGGTAACTGAGTTACATAATGTGATCTGTGTGATCTGTGTAATCTATATAATTTATGTAATAGAGTAGATGGAGTATATATATCTTACGTACAAGAAGGATTTCATAGGAGTACGGTTATATATTTAAGGACCCTTAGTCCCTACCTAGATAGTTCCTTCCTTATAGTAATTCTTAGAATATAATTAGAGTTAATCTATTAGGCAACCACTCCACTAGTTATTATTATGTTGTTAACTTTACGCTTCACCTATATACCTAGCCCAATAACAGGACCTACCGTAGTACTTGCTATAAGGTTCCGTTACACAATTACTACCTAGTTATGGTAACGAAAGTTGAATAATATGCCACCAAAAGCAGCCACTATGACGCCATTGACGGCGGCAACTACTTCAAGGTTAGGAGGTAATACTAGTATGGCAGATACTAACTTATAATAACCTGTAACGGTCGGACAACTATAGGAGATAGTTGACTAGTTAATAGAAAACAACAAGGCACTTAAACAAAGGGTTAATAGGATAGGAGCAGTAAAGGTTAAGTTACCATTAATTAAAAGATTCTTAGGAGAGAGATTAAAGCTTAAAGGATTTCTTATATAAATGCATTTTAAGGTTACGCAAGAGGGAGCAAAGCTAGCAACACCTATGGATTAAATAGCGTATATAGGATTATTCTTATTAGGAAGAGTACTTAAATAGTTTAAGCCTTACCTTACAGAGATATAAGCAAATAGAATAACAACGACGAACTAAAAAGTACGGTTTATGTTCTTAAGCTAGAATAAATTTATAGAGCAACTTATATAGATGTTTAGAGACCTAGAGGCAATAACTACGGCGGAAAGAAAGCTTTAAGATATTACGTAATAAACCTTAGCTATTAAGTATATAACGCAGTTCTAAACACTAGTAATATAAGTTAAGTGGAATAATAGGGCGCTTATGGCATAGTATAGACAGGGACTTAAGGCTAAAGTCTAGGACGTAATTATTCTGATAGAAGATGCGGATACCCTAAGGGAATTAATAGATTAAGCAATAAAGATCGATAATAGGATCTACTAAAGGGAACAGACCAAGAGAGGTTAGGACAGAGTTCTATAGTTGTATAAGGCGTAGAGTACGCATTAACTAAAGCTAAGTTAGAAACTATGGTATGGCGCAGAGCTAATAGACCTAAGTGGTACTAAAGAAGCCTATAAGAGGTAGAGTAAAACACTATAGAAACTAAGAGGATAAGGATTAAGTGATTGAAGGTCTAGAGAGCACAGGCCGAATTAGGGATCTTAGTAGCAGAAGATATTTAGGCAGACTCCATAATAAGAAAAATGGTTTAAAGAGGGAGCTTATATAAATTGCGGAAAACAGGGTCATTTCGCCAGAGATTGTAAAGATAGTTAAAGTTACTATATAATAAAGGGAACCGGACTAGCAGACGGTATATACGTATAGAGGGACGATAATACACTATGAGGAATAAAAGATTGTTTAATTAACCACTTTACGTTTTGTTATAATAACGCGTGCTAAATTTATAAAGACGCTAAGTATGGCGTAAGCTATTGGCTATAGGAACCTAGTTTAGAGAAACTAAGAGCCACCTAAGACCATAAAGAGTAAGATAGGCTCTATAAATGCGACGAAGATCTAACAGTAACTTTTAGTATAGTGTTAATAAGGCAGTATTTAGAAAGGGACTTTAGGAAAAATCTATTTAGCAATATTAAGAAAAAAGATTTTAAGATATTAGCATTAGAAGTAGAGACTAAGACCGCCATAGAGTAAGGTTCAGTAACGGGTATTATAACACCGTTAGATACGGCATCCATCGCTTTATAAGATGGTAGGAAGAGCGTCTTATAAAGACTAAGCAAGCAGACGACTGCTAGTACTAATTTACCACTCAATAAAGGCAAAAGGCTAAAGGCTTAAGATTCTTAAGACGAGATAAGAGATGACTAAGATTCTTAAGATGAGATAAGGCACACCTAAGGACCTATAACGGACGAAAACCGATGGAGTAGAGTAGCAGCTTAGTTTAGGAACATATGAATAAGCTTAGGATAGCGTTTCCTATAGGCATCAAAATCTTAAGACGAGATAGATAAGATTTAAGACTCTTAAGACGAGATAAGAATACCACGGACGCCTAGTTGGACTAAGGCGGGAGCTAAACTTAAGCTAAAAGTAGGCTTAGGATTAAAGAATTTAAAGGACTAAGAATTTGGAGTATAAATAAGAACACCTATAGATAAGAGGCAAGGAGCTTCTTTATAGATTAGAGAATCTGTAATCTAGGCAGTAGTTAGACTAGGAGATAGATATATAGATCTAGAGGACTTACTAGTTAAATATAGTGTTCAGCCTAAAGATTAAAAAGTTAATATTAAGATTAAGAAGTATAAAGACTTTAAGGATCTACTTATAAGACGCGAAAGAAAAGAAACTATAAAGAAATTTAGAGCGAGAATTACCTTATGGCAAGAGCAGAAACTAAATAAGAGATCTAGTCTGCTAGGTTGTATAAGGGATAGAGCGCTAGTACGAAAAATCACTAATAGGCCGAGAGCAGGTACACTAAGAGCTAAGTAGCTTACCAAACTGGAATAGGAAGAGGATTTAGGAATCCTAACTAGGTTTAAAGAACGACATATAAAGGGCTATTATAACGCAGTAATAAGAAGATACTTCCTTACGGATAGAGCGTATATACTTAAGCAGCTATACTAAAAGTGGTATAGGTAGCGACATAACGATAAGTGGGAAGATTTCTATATATAGTTAGATGAAAAAGTTATCTAAGACCACCCAATCACGGAAAAGGCTATAACTTATATTAAAGGAGCCTTAATTATAACGTTAAAGGATCTAGAGAAGCAATTAGAGGACTAGAGAAGTGAAAGACGAATCTTAGTACCTGCGAATAAAGTTGTAACGCTTAGATCAATATAAGAAAGGTTTAAACTTAAGGATGAAGACGAGCCAAGAGTTAACCCAAGACACTAAGCATATTATACACTATTATAGATAGTATGCGTAGATGATACGTGCAGCATATATAGGACACTAAAAGATAAGAATCGGAAGTATCTAATAAGAATATATTAGATAACGGATAAGGCGAAATACTAAAACGCTAAATATATATATAGCTGGCACCTAGTAGAAGTTTAAAAATAAGGGGACTTAATACTTTAACCAGGAAGATTCCTTATAGAAAAATGCCTAGATGGACGATAATAGTAGGAATATCCAGAGAATACCTATCTATGGCATATTAAGGATAAAAAGCGAACTAAGTATTGGTTTAAGTTGGACTAAGTACAAATAGGATCTAGTAGCCAATAGTTAGGAAAAGTAGAGGCCTACGGGACCAGAGGGAACTAGTGGTAGAGCCTTAGACCCTTAAAGGAATTTAAGGAAGACACCTAAATTTATAAGTTAAATAGCAAGATTAACAGTTTAAAGCACTAATAGATAGTGGAGCAATAAGGAACCATATCTTATTAACAGTAGTTAAAAGAATGGGACTACCATATAGGAGAAAGGAGTACCTATATTTATTAGTAATAATTTTAGAAGATCCGATAGCCTATAGAGACGGCATTATTAATCTCAAAATAGGACCTATTTAGTTAACTATTAAAGGAAGATAAATTCGAATGTCTTTTAATATCTTACTATTAGGGAAGGACGAGGTGATACTAGGGATGCCTTAGTTACAGAAATACAATCTAAAAATCGATTGGGTTACAGGTCAGGTCAATATTAGAGATACTTAACGCCGCAAGATGCGATAATAAGCCAAGTTGGTATAGTACTAAGTAGGAGCAACCTATAAAGAAACGGAAAAAGGACTAAGCTATATACCAAAGAGATACCATAAGTATGGTAAGAAACTATGGTCACCAAAAAGTAAAAAGCTGTTAGAGTATGCAGCATAGGACTATAAGATAGAATTAGAACCAGGAATAAGTCTAAGGTTTTTTCCAATCTATAAGCTTACCGAAGAAGAAGGTAGAGTATTAAAAGAGTTTATTTAGGAGAACTTACGGAAGGGATATATTAGACTATCGCAATTATTAGCGGGTTATCCAGTATTATTCGTCCTAAAGAAAAATAGCAAGCTAAGGCTGTGTATCGACTATAGACAGTTAAACAGCATTACTAGGAAGGATAGGTATCCTTTACCCTTAATTAGCAAAATCTAAAACAGGATAGGTAATACGTAAATCTTTACGAAGATAGATCTAAGATAGGCGTACTATTAGATTAGAATTAAGAAAGGCGACAAATAGAAGGCAGCCTTTAGGTTAAAGGAAGGACTATATAAACCATTAGTTATGCAATTCGGGCTTATAAACGTACTAGCAACGTTCCAGAAGCGAATTAATAATGTGTTAGGAGAACATTTAGATAAATTTGTTATAGTATACCTTAACAATATCATTATCTACTTAATGACTAAGGAAGAATACGGAGAACACATTAAATAGGTCTTAAAGAAACTACAAGAAGAACAGATGCTAGTAGTAATTAAGAAATGCGAGTTCTTTACTAGGAAGACAGATTTCGTAGGATTTATTATTAAACTAGGCTAACTTAGTATAGATCTAAAGAAGATTAAGGCTATAGTGAATTGGTAAGAACCAGAGAACGTTACGCAGTTAAGATTATTTCTAGGGTTTTGCAATTACTGTAGAAGGTTTATAGCGCAATAGTTAAAGGATATTAAACTATTTACGCAGTTAACAAAGAAAGAAGAACTATGGGCATAGGGAGAAGAACAACAAAAACTGTTTAAGGAAGTTAAAAGGCTGTTTACCTAGAAGCCAGTTCTTAAGATCTATTAACTAGGTCTAGAGACGGTTGTTAAGACAGATATATTAGACTTTATACTAGGGGCATACTTTATGTAAAAGCATCCAGATAGATAGCACCTAGTGGCATACTATAGTTGGAAGATAACACTACCGGAACTAAACTATAACATCTATAATAAGGAGTTATTAGGTATAGTTACAGCACTAAAGGAATAAAAAGCATTCTTATAAGGCATAGAAAAACCATTTATAGTTAAGACGGATTATAAAAACCTAACAGAATTCCTAATAACAAAGGAACTTAACTAAAGATAGGTTAGATAGGCAGAGATACTTACAGAATACTATTTTAAGATTTAGTATACTAAGGGTACAGACAATATAAGAGTAAATACTCTAAGTTAAAAAGCTAAACTATAAAACGATAAAAAGCCATTAGGGGCTTTACTGCGAAAGGATATAGACGGATTAATTAGGTACAATCATCCTAAAATTATAGCAATTTAGAAAGAATTAGAGAAAATCTATAAGTCACCAGAAAGCTTTTAGGTATAAAGAATTTTAGAAGTATAGCTAAAAGATCTATAGACGGATATATACGAAAACCAAGAAGCAAAGTATATCCCAAAAAGCATAGCAGAGCAGTTTGTGGAAGATTTCTATAAGGGACTAACTTAAGGACACAACGGAGCTATAGGCTTAGTGTTAAGACTTTAGAAGGAGTATATCATTAACGGAATCTAGAGAATAGCTAGAAAGGTCACTAAGGAGTGTCTAAATTGCTAAAGAAATAAACTAACGAGGTATAAGCTATATAGAGGGCTACAACCTATTAAAATACCAGAGAGACTATGGGAGGTTATATTATAGGACTTTATTATAAAGTTACCAAAGTTAAAAGATCCTATTACCGGACAAGATTACGATATAATCTTAGTAATAGTAGACAAGCTTATAAAGTGGGGATACTTTATAGTATATATAGAAGAAATATCAGCAGAAGATGTCGCTAGAATCTATATTAAAGAAGTGTTTATAAGATATAGAGCACTAAGCAAGATTATATCGGATAGAGATCTAAGATTTATAGCAGTATTCTAAGAGGTATTTTTAGCAGAGCAAGGAGTTTAAGCAGCAACTTCTACTACATATTATCCGCAGACAGACGGTTAAATGGAAAGATTAAATTAGACACTAGAGCAGTATCTAAGACATTATATTAATCACGCGTAAAATAATTGGGTATTACTGTTACTAATTATATAGTTTATATACAATGCAACACTACAAGAAGGAATGGGTACGTTACTATTTAAGGCGAACTATAGATATGAGCCAAGAACATTACTATTGCTACGTTAAGCAAAGAAGATAAGTAGCACAGCTAAGTAAAGGATGGAGACATTAATAAATCTTTATAAGAACCTTACGGAAACAGCTAAAGTAGTATAGCAAAGAATAAAGAAATACTACGATGCTAAGAGATTTAAGGGACTAGATCTTAAGGAGGGAGATAAAGTGTGGCTACTATATAAAAATTTTAAGAGTTAATAACCAAGTAAGAAGTTGGACTATGTCAGACTAGGACCTTTTAAAATTAGTTAAAGGATTTCACCGGTTACGTTTAAGTTAAACCTACTAGCTAAGATAAAGATCTACCCTATATAGTATATTGTAATGCTAGAGCTAGCACACGGAAAAGTTAAGCCACTAGTCTATAAGGTAGATACGTATAGAGGACAAGAAGAAGACGAATGGTAAGTTTTAAAGATTGTTAGTTACGAGGACGTTGACGATAAAATATAGTACGAGGTTAAGTGGATAGGCTATAATAAGACTACCTAGAAGCCACTAAAAAATTTAAAGAACGCTATAGGAAAGGTATAGGAGTATCGGAAGAAAACAGGTTAGGTAATATTAAAGAAGGATTACTAAAGAATGAGTTACCTAAGGGGGACCTAGGAAGAGCGATTGCTGAACTACTTAGAGTTGTTTCCTTTACTGTTAGAAAAGAATCCGTTTTTTTATTACTAAGTTCCTATAGACCTTATTTTATAAGTTTCTACTCTTTAGAATAAACCTTCTTATAAACCTTTTTAAGACGAAGAAGCTAAGTATAAGCAGAGGCACGAGCTTCGAGGGCTTAACAATCCTCTTCTTTTACCCGCTTAGCGCGAGCTTAATCTTCGCGTTAAAGACGATAAATCTCGCCCAGGGCACCCACAAGTTTACTATTAAGCTTCGCAGCGGTAGATTAAACACGAGACCCTATAACAAATTACTTAGGGAACTTGACGACTATTAAGAGTTATAGGACGCGCACACTTAGCGTTAGATATAGAGCGAACGTTACAGGACGAACAAATATTCGCTTTAGTGCACTCTGAATAAGAAGAGGGTTGCCAAGACAAAGAACTCGCCAGCGTAACGCAAACTAATCCCTCTTTCGTATAACGAGAACACGGAGATAGTATTATTCCACCCAGAGATAATATCGCAGCAACAGTACGAGACCGACGAGCTATAGAAGAAGAAGGCGGAGGCTTAAAAACCTTTAAAGGCATTATAAGTAACGATGTTAACTAAATTAATTAAACGGATATTATACCTCTAGTAAACGACTTGGAGATATTAGGAATCTTTAAGGACGAAGATAAAGAGGAGGGAGATAGTGTTACGGACGCTTTAAGTACAATGTTATAACTACTTGGAGAGGAGTCGGAGGAAGCTAGTTGGTTAATATAAGCACGGTCTAGGATAGATCTGGTAGAACTATATAACGAGGAATAGTAACCAAGTCACGTAATATGATCTGTATAATCTGTGTGATCTGTATGATTTATATAATAGAGTAGATAGAGTACACGTACCTTATATACAAGAAGGATTTCATAGGAGTACGGTTATATATTTAAGGACCCTTAGTCCCTACCTAGATAGTTCCTTCCTTATAGTAATTCTTAGAATACAATTAGAGTTAATCTATTGGGCAACCACTCCACCAGTTGTTATTACGTTGTTAACTTTACGCTTTACCTACATACCTAGCCCAATAACAGGACCCACCGTAGTACTTACTACAAGGTTCCGTTATAATATCCAATTTAACCTATTTACTCTTTTCGCGAGCTTTCTTTATAGGTCGCGATGACACCATAGTATTAGAGCGCTTTCTGCGACTTATAGATTATAGACCTTAGTCCCAATATTCTTTTAGAATATCTTTATAATAATTGAGATAATCCTCTAGTTCCTATATAGAGTCCTTAGTGGGCTAGCCTAGCCATTTAACTTTAAATTAAAGCTTATTCTTAACAGACTTATAGCGTAGTATAGCTTTAACCTCGTACCGCTCGCCTACCACCTTAGGGTGTTTAATTAGGCCTAGACGGAAGTTCTTTTCTAGCGGTAGTCTATACCATGGCTTTAGTAGGTTTACGTAAAACACTAGATACATATGGGCCATAGATAGGGGTAGCTAAAGACAATAGGCTAGCTTACTAATTCGTTCCTTAACTTAGAAGGGACCTAGGTATCTTATATTAAGCTTCTTTAATAGTTAACAGGTCTTAATATTTATTAAACATAATAGAACCTTATCGCCTACTCTAAAATGCTTATCCTGGTGCTTACGGTTGTACTAAAGTCTCTATTACTCTTAGGCATCTTATAGGCTCTGCTTCGTATACTTTTATTACTCCTCCCATTTCTAAAGGTATCCTTATACTCTCTAGTAGATGTCCTTAAACTTCCCAGTAGGATCCTATAACTAATTATACGGCCTTAGCTAGTAATTATTAGGTATACCATTAAACCCAAATAATCGGACGCTATAGGCAATCTAAATTAGTGTATACTTATACGATATATATTGCTTTAAATTATAAGCGTACTCCGCGTACGGAAGTAGCTTACACTAGTTGTCTTACTAGTAGTTTAAATACATCCGCAGGTAAGACTCCAGTTCCTAGTTCTAGCGTTCCATTTACCTATCCGTCTACAAGTAGAAAGCCGTACTATAACGGTAGTCTATCTTTAAATAGAAGTATAGATCCGACTAGTACTAACTTATAAAGACGCTGCCCCTATTAGTAATAATAGAGTGCGGCTAATCTACTTTAAGAAAGCATTTCTCCTTAATTAGGTTAGCGAGCTCTTATACGTTAATCGTCTTATTAACAGAAAGGTATTAGACGTACTTTAAAAACCTATTAATAAGTATAAGAACCAAATTATATATTTATCCTTAGCCATCTTTAGATGGCGGGAGATCCGTAATAAAGTCTATAGCGTAATATCGCTATAGCTTACTAGCAGGGGGAACTAATTTAAGTAAACCCCATAGCTTATGCCTATAGATCTTATATACTTAACACTTCTTACAATAGCTGATATACTCCTTTGCTTCCTAATTAAGCCTTAACCAATAGTATTTGCGTTAAAGTAATTCCACTATTTTTACTTAACCATAGTGGCCGCCTAAAGGATTATCGTAATTCTTTATAAGAATCTTCTGTTGTAGATTTGCTTCTTATAGCACCCAAACCTTACCACCTTTATGTAGTAGGCCCATCGGGTCCAGTTCCTAATGGTGGCGCCTAGTAGCTTCCTTTCCGTTACGTTTCCGGTCTACTTCCGCATTAAGGATAGCATAGGAAGCGTCCCTCCGTTACACCTCACGGATAAGGTCTATTAACCTTTTAGATGGTTCCCGGGTGAAAGCTATTTCGTCCTATACTACTCTAAGTATAAGACTAAATAGTACTATAGATCTTACAACTCTTTAATACGTGTGCGTTAGGAAGGCTGCTATAAGGTTAAAGTCCTTTAGTTATTATAGGGCTCTAAGTTCCAATTACTCTATAGCTTCGCTATTAGTTTAAGGGGATAGCTTAGCAATTAGGGATGGTATATTACTAGGTTCTAAGAATGTATTAGGGACGTTCTATCTAGGTATATTTAGACCCTTATTAATAACGGACTGGGTACCAGCCGGAACGTTAGTGGAAACTAATAGGGCTTACACCGCCTAAGACTCGGTGTATAGAGCTATAGGTACTTAAGCATCCTACACCCAGAGCTTATTCTATAATATAGGGAGTAAGATATCTATTATCTATTTTCCTTCTCCCGTTTTAAAGCCTTTGGTATAGTCTAGCCGTTATAACAGTTTATTAGCAGGGTTGTTTTCCCCTAGCTTGTATTTAATCTTAAAATTAAATCACGCGAGCTCCTCTACCTATCTGGCTTGTTGAGGTATAAGCTCCTTTATAGTTATAAAGTAGCGTAGATTATGGTAATCTAAAAGTACATAAGTAGTATAGCTCGCGTGCTTAAGGTAGTATCGCCACTATTTAAAGCAGTCGACTATAGCCAGCAGTTCCTTATCGTGGGTATAATACCTAACTTTAGGTCCCTAGAATTTTCTGCTGTAAAATACTACTAGTCTTTAATAGAGCTGGGTAGCATCCGGATGCCTATTAGGTTATAGTAGAATACCAGCAAGGGCAAAATTTAATGCATTAGTGATTATTATCAATGGCTAATCTGGGTTAAAATGCCGCAGCAATAAAGCTTCTGTAAACTTCGCGCGAAGTTCCTAAAAGGCCTCCTAAACCTTTTTAGGCTATAACTATGGCTTATACCATTTAGTTAGTCCCTTTTTAGTTTTCTTTCTTACCGCCTTTAAGCTTTTTACTCCTTAGGTTAGGTCTTAGGAAGCTTCCGCAATATAGTTGGATAGGTATTAGGCAACGTCCGAGTAGTTATAAATAAAGCGCCTATAGAAATTGGCAAAGCCTAGGAACACTTAAATATCCTAGTAGCTCTCTAGCTCCGGCCACTTCTAAATTATCTACACCCGTACTAGGTCTATAATTACACCTATAGGCGTTACAATATAACCTAGGAACTCAACCTACTTAGTGTTAAAGATATACTTTAACGCCTTAGCGTAGAGGCCCTAATCATCCAAACGTTCCAGCACTTCGCGGACGTGTTACTCGTATTAATCCTCGTCTTCTAAGTAGATTAAGATGTCATCTAAATAGACGACGTATATGCGGTCAACTAGTCCCCCTAAGGCTCTGTAAATGTACAATTGGAATGTCGTAGGCGCATTAGCTAGCCTAAAAGGCATCACCAGATACTCGAAGTGGCCGTATTAGGTCTTAAAAGCGGTCTTCTACTTATCCCCTTCTTTAATACGGAGCCTATAGTAGGCGTCTTATAAATTTAGCTTTATAAAGATCTTCGCCCTAAATAGTTAATCCAGCATTTTACTAACCAGTAGTAGTGGGTAACGGTTCTTAATTATAATCTTATTAAGACCGCGATAGTCTACGCATAGCCTTATGGTTCCATCTAGTTTTAGGACGAAGAGGATTGGTGCGCCTAACGGCGACTTACTAGGCCGGATCCACCCCTTTTCCAGTAACCCATTAAGGTACTTCTGTAGGATCTTAAGCTCTTTACGCAAGAGGTTATAAATAGGAAGGTTTGGCGGTTATTTACCTTCTTCTAGATTAATTACATAATCGTACTCTGAGTTCTGCGGTAGGACTTTAGCTCTCCTACCCGAAAATACCCTTAGTAAGTCCCTTAGGCCTACTAGAATATTTAATAAATTAGGGTCGCGTTTGTTCTCCGCGTTATCGTCAGGTAGGTCCCGGAGCTCCCTTAGGATGCTCGCGGGCAGCGTCGTGCGCCGTAATAGTTACTCGTACATAGTTGCCACCGTACGTTGCACCGTTTCATATAGTAGCCAGTAGAGGGTAGAGAAATCCTTAACGCAGCGCTCGAGGTGCCGTAGTATACTCTCCGCATATTACTTAAGCTATAGTAACCCATAACGGTTAAAGTATCTCATAAGATCCTTAAGATTGCCGCCTCCCTGTAATATCTCTGCGACCTATCCGGCAGTTCCCTATAGGGTCTCCGTTATAGAGGGGTTATTATCTATACTAGGCTCTATACCTATCTTACTATTAAATAGGGGTTAAATCCGATACTCCTTTAGGTGTAGAGCGTACACTATTTCGCCTGGGGCTACATTCTCTAGGATATCCTTTAGGCTTATTAGTAATATGCGCCCTTCTAAATCTTTATTATTCCACTATTTAAAGGCTTTAGTCTTAAAGCGTATCTTAAGATCTGCTTCCGCCAGCTAAGGGTATCCAAGAATAAGGTTATAACCTACGAAGTTAGCCGCCTAGAAGGGTTGCGGGCTAACTACCTTAGTGCGGTTATATATGTCGGCCACTAACACTATAAGCTTATAGGCACTATATAGCTTAATCCAATGCTTATCTAAAAAGCCTATAATAGGTTTCTACTACCTTTATAATAGGATAAGTTTATACTCTTTTACCAAATTATATTATATAAGATTGATTTCGGCGCCACTATTGTATAGTGCTTAGAACTGTCGTACCTTACCTATAGGGAGTGTTATTTCCAGCTTAACAGCAATACGGAGAGTCTCTTTTTCTATATCTTACCCTAGTTGCAGCTAGGAGAGGTCCGTAACTAGGGCTTTTCTTTTTTTAGATTGTTAGTGCGGTTATCGCTCTGCTTATTTTTCTAATAGAATCTACCTCCGGAGTTTTCTCTTAACTTCTTAGAGTGTTTCCGTAAAGGTGCCGGACGGGTATTAGGTTGACCCTAGAAGTCTTTCCCGTTATTTAAGGTTCCTAACTTTAACCCTTCTAAAGTTCTCTTTAAGAACAGCTTCTTTAACGGTTAGGTCTGCCCTATATTACTACTAAAGTGCCCACGCTTTTAGTAACCCCCTAGCTTCTTACCAAAAGAGGTCTAGTTCCTTACTATATCTTTAGCGTTTAGAACTACTTATTCAAAATCCGTATATGTAGTAATCCACAATAGGGCTCCCACGCGCTTTATTTCGTTATAAATTACTAGCTTAATTCTAGCCTAGATAAACCCAATCTTCTCCTTCTTATAGATGCTACCGTCCTTGTTTTTAAAGGGCTCTAAATCTATTTACTAAGTACAAGTTTCTATAAAGTTTATAAACTAGCGGAAGTTATAGCGGTTTAGCTATATCCCATTCCAGAATAGCTCTACATTATTATATTATACAACATACGGATCTTAAGTCTATTTCTTTAGAAAGGTTTATAGCTATAGCTATATAGTAATTTACTCTTTATTAAGCTAATTAAGTACAATTTAGTTTAGCGATTAGTCTTTAATCTTACTAATAATCCAGCGTATACGCTCTTTAGTATTATCTTATATTATTAGCATCTTAAAGAAGTTATCTACCTTATAAACCCAATCGTCTAACTACTAGGCGTTAGGTCTATAGCGGAGTTCTAAACTACCGGAGGCCTTAGCCAGTTAGTCTATATCCTTTTTCTATTTATAGCGTAGATAACTCTCTAAGTCTTCCACACCTCCTTAGGTAGGTACTAAGTAGCTCCCAGGAAGCCCTTAGCCTTAACTAGGTTGTAAAAGAATTTACCTAGCTTAGATTAGACCCTACCAGATCTAGATTTGCCCTTAGAGGGTTCTAATATATTTATTAGTGGCTTCCTCCCATATGGCTTCCGAGAGCCTTATAACAGCTTCCCAATATCTATCTTAAAGGAGATTAGTATAGGGCTCTTAACCTTCTAAACTCAGGCCTAGGGAGGCTCCTACTATAGAGGTAGTGTTAGTACTAATAGCTAGTGTAGGCTTCCCAACGAGGCTCGGGTCTTAAGTTAGTAATTAGCTTAGATTACCTAAAGGGGTAGGCCCACTTAGCTCGTAAGCAGTCTGTGCACCGCCACTATACCAATTATAGGCCGGTGGTCTTCTGGGAGGGTTCCGGTTGGTTCCCTAGTTGGACGCGTTAGTGTATTCCTTTGGCATTTCTGGCTTAGGGGAAGATCTTAGAGTTACCTCTAGCGCTTAATCTTCTAATTGGCCTAGGTGGGGCTAGAGGGGTTCTGGTTGCTTTCTGGCAGCGTTGCGACTATTATAAAGGGTGTCTACGTTTTCCTTAGCGGTGACCGTAGGTGTGTGAGAGTCTTTAAGCTCCTAGAGCATCTGGGTATTAGGGCTCATTCGGCCATCTTGTCCAGAGGGTTATATTATCGCAATCTTTCGCTATTAGAGGGACCTTCCTGCCTTTATGCAACGGCTTTCCATAAGGTATCCGTAGAGTTTCCGTTTGGGTCGTTGCAAGATTTTAAGGGAGAATGGTGGTTATAAACAAAAGATATAAATAAACAATCTGGTCCTTAAAGCCAACTACCCTTCCAAAAAAGAGTAGGAAGGATTTGAATGTGAGGGGATCTTGTAGACAGGGGGCTATAAGGACACGATTGGAACAGGATAGATTAGTAAAAGAGACGAATCCTTAAGGAGGTAAGGCCTCTGGGATCGTAGAGACTATATACTACGGGCATATACCTCCAGCACGTGACCGGCGATTATCCGAGGGGCGTCTAGGGGTTGTCCTGAGGGCAACCCGAGGTGTCCGCAATAATATCCCTTACAGTTATTCTATAGTTCTAGTACTAAGGTATTATTGTTAGGTAATATAGGTTAATATCTGCTAGCGGTATTTAGCTTAGCGGTATTTAGCTTAGTATAGTAGGTATAGTTCTATAGGTTATAAGTAAATACGTCTATTTACTTACTCTAGCCCTTATAGTTAGCATTATTAATTTTACGGCTAAGGGTAAGGGCTAGGTCCTTTATTTTAGGGGGAATATTCTTTTTAAGCAAATCTACCTTTTATTTCTTAGTCTTGTTTACTTTAATTATTAACTTATTAAGCTCTACTTTCTAGGACTAGTAGTTACACTCGCCTTAATATAAAGTATCTAACTTATTTTTAGCCACTTAGGTTATATCTATAGTCTTATAGTGTCTTCTTATATATATAAACATAGATTCTCAGTTAGAAAAGGTTTATTTACTTAGATTGTTCGGGTGTATACGTAGTATATTAAGGCTATATTTAACATAGTTATAGGCCTTATCTATTAGCATGTCTAATATATAGAGGACTTCGTCTATTTGGGTTTTAAAGCACTTTATATCCCTCTAGAAAATACCTTAGATCTTTATTTCCTATATTTTAAATTTTTCTTGCTTTTTAATTAGTGATCCCTTGCCGTTAAATAGGGTTAGATCTTTTGCTTTACGCTTTTTCCTATAGGGCTTAGCTAAAAGAGGGGAGCTAGTTATAGGGTTTGTGTTCTTATCAGTAATAGCTTAAGTAAGTATAGCGATCTAAGAGCCTAGACCCTATATAGTTTTAGTATATGCAAAAGCTTGCTATTTATATTATTATATATATAGTTTAGGCGTTATAAGGGAGTTAATTCTGTGCTGAGCTTTTTTAAGTTAGGACTTTACAGTTTAACCTTTATTATAGACTATTTAGAGACCGCTTTTAACGCTAGTTAAAAGGTTATATATATAGAGAAGTACTAGAAGGTTTTTGCTATATTAAGGTCCTTAGGGTACTTAGGACCGTTCCTAATTGCCTAGGCGATGTTAGTATGAGTAATATTAAAGAGGTAGGCGAGTGCTTTGCGTGTGTTTGTTAATAGGGTATTATCTATATTTTAGTTGCCTATTTTAAGGGATCTAGATAGGGCAATTGAAATCTTATAAGGCTAACTATAATACTAAGGTTATTAAGACTGTCTAGGACTATACTAAGGCTATACTAAGGCTATGCTAAGACTATAGTATAGTATTGTTGGTCACGCCAGGTTATAATTATACTGGGAAAAACAGAGACTATAGATAGAGGCGGTAAACTAGGAAGATAAAGATCGCGATGGGGCGCGAGAGCAGATACCACAAACTATTATAGTGCTGTATTAAAGTAGACTAAATAACTACGTTGTGGTATAAAGAGGAGAAGAGGCAAAAGGGGTATCGTATATAGATAGTAGGGCTAGCCACTAAGGCGCTAGTGGTGGGCTAGCTAATAGTAGGAAACAGTATAAGACAGGTTAGTGCCGTGACAGCTAGTAGCTAATAGGTTATAGTCATGGTATATTAGGTTAAAATTATTAAGGACTTCTTAGTAGAACTACTACTTCTAGGGGCTATTAGTCTCCTATTAGGCAAAGAGTCTATTAAATAGTATACCCTTTATTCGCCTAATAGTGTAACTAATCTTAGTATCTTCTATAGAAAAAAGGTAGGCGCTTTAGGTTAGTTTTTTACGGATTTATATCTTCTAGTTGCTATATTTCTTACGATCTCCCTAAAAGACTAGGGGATTAGGGTAATATATATTAGACCCTATAGTAGCAGCTTAGGTTTAATTATTATAGCTTTTATTGTCGCTACTTTAGTAGGGGTTCCCGTTAGGTAAAGCTGCTTAGCACTAACCCTCTATTAAGCGTTAAGTAGGTAAAGTTGCTAGGGGTATAAAGATTTAGGTGGCGTTATATATAGTAGAAAGGTATTTAGCGTTATTATAAATATGCTCATTAAGCTAAGATTATAGGTATTTAATTATGCTATCTTTTTTAGTAACTGTAGCAATAAGTATAATCTTAGCCTTCTTTAACTGTTAGACATCGCGTTTAGATACGCGGAGATTATCTTTAGTTTTTTAATATGTGTTATCGGCGAGCGCCTTATAAGCTTATAGGTCTTAAATAATATCGCGATCTTAGGTAGTACGCATCTCAGCTTATATAAGCTTTAGGTAGTAGTTCTATAAAAGGTAGTAGTATTTATTAGGTTCTTATGCTACTATTTTTATAAACGTCTTAGCGTCTTATATTTTGATTTTAATAGGTAATAGCCCTTTTACTTACTTATCTATAGTTATATAGTTAATAAAGGATAAGATATTATTAATGTCTACTTTATTAAGGTTATTATAATCTTTTAAGCCACTAGGCTTCCCCTTAGGGGTTAAGGCTAGGGTTAATTAGAGGCGTAGATTAAGTATAGGTATTAGATTGTTTTTTAGGTTTAATATAGTAGCTAGTAAGAAATATTATTTTACTATTATAGGTTCCTTAGAAGTATAGAATAGGGTAACTTATAAATATACTGCTTTTAGCAGCGCTTATAGTATTACAGAGACGTAAAATTAGTTGTAGGCTAAGTATTAGTAGTAAAAAAGGCGCAACGTAATGTTATAGGACGGGGGCAGTGGCTATAAAGCGTATATATTCAAGGAGTCTATAAGATGTTACGCGATCAATCGTAAGGGTTAAGGGCGTAAGGAGGTAATATACCTACGCGTAGCTGATATAAGCTATACGCGAGGTGTATGTAAGAGCACGGGGCTCTCCTATAGAGGCCTCTATAGTAGGGTTCCGTAATAAATAAGGACCTTAATTAGGTACCTAGAAAGGCCTTATAAGGCTTTTAAAGGGGGGCTAAAAGCCTTAGAAATAATATTTATAGTATAGATTAATTAATAGGAATGCAATTCTGGTAAAATGCCCTATTAATTCTATACTATATATATAAAAGGCTAAGGACCTATTCTGCCTTAGGCTATAGCCCTAATTTTTATAGTTCCTAAAGCCTATTTATTCTATATCTATTTGCTCTTTAGGGCCTCTTACAGCCTCCTATAAGCTTTCTTTATAAGTTATAATAACACTATAATATTAGAGCGCTTTCTATAATTTATAGATTATAGACCTTAGTCCTAATATTCTTTTAGAATATCTTTATAATAATTAAGATAATCCTCTAGTTTCTATATAGAGTCCTTAATAGACTAGCCTAGCCATTTAGCTTTATATTAAAGCTTATTTTTAATAAACTTATAGCATAATATAGCTTTAACCTTATACCACTCGCCTACTACTTTAGGGTGTTAAATTAGGTCTAGACCGAAGTTCTTTTCTAATAGTAGTTGTATAATTATAGCACCTATTGTACTAACCGCGTGCTTACGCGTTCGGTATATTAACCACGCGTTTACGCGTTTGGTATACCAACCACCCGCTTAAGCGTTTAGTGCACTCCTAGAGCACTAACTAATTAAGGGGGAGGTGTATTAGTATATAGATCACGTAGTCTGCTTTATACAATTAATAGTCACTATTATCTAAAAGAGCATACGATACTATACGTATTTCGTGCCCCTGGATCTAACTCACTTGTATTATTAAATTGGTATAAACACTAATTAGTAAGCGCGTATAGATTAGCAATTACTTAACACCTCCTCCCGAGCGATACTCGATAGCGACCACCCGTTTAGACTCCTAGTATAACCTGCTAGAAGGTCGGAAGTTGGGGATTACGGACTTATCTCCAACTCTATATACTTATTTAAGTCTTAGTATGGTTTACCGGAAGTTTATAAACGCGAATACAGACCTTTATGGAACCCCCTATCCTTAACCCCCTTAAACCTCAAACCTCTTCGGACCTTACGGAAACCTTCCGCCCTCCTACAAACCATTACGGACCTACTAATCACTTTTACGGACCTGTTAATCGCCTCTACGGACCACTATAAGACCTCTTTCACCTGCTACGTACTACACTATATATATAGTATGGCAGACCTAAGTAAGCAAATTAGTGAAGGTTAAAAGAAGTGGAGTTAGGGAGTCGACCTCACGTCTACGGACGGCGTTAACGACTATATTAATTTTAAAATCCTTAAATACGGACACTATAAGCTTCTAAATAATGACCTATGGGAGTAATATAAGGAAGACTTTACGGACTTTACGGAAGCTATTCTTAAGGCCTGTAACCCTACTGCTATCTATAACCTACAAACCCTTTTATGTTACTAAGGTGTATAGGTTAAAAAGGATAAACGAGTTACTGTTATACGGTCCTTATACAATATAATATAGGAGGAGGACTAAACGGAATAGACTAAAGAGGAAATCCTAGACTAGGTTAAAGCCACTAATAAACTCTTTACTTCTCCTAAACTTAATGGCATCGCTAGCCTTATACCTAACCTACTTAACTAAATTCGTCCTATAAACCTAAGCGATTTCGGAATTGATCTTACGGACCAAAGTATACCTAGTACTGAAGTTATGGACCGTAATACCCCCGCAAATTAAATTACGGACTAAACCCCTTCTATTATTTAAGTTACAAATCCGCAAACTACCTAAGTAAAGACCTATAGTAAGGAGCTAGCTAACCTAGCTAAGCTCTATACTAACAAATCTAAGTATAGCGGTGAAAATAACAACTTTAACTTTAAACTGACTATCTTTACGGACCTTTGTTAGAAGGCTAATATTCCTAAATAGGAGTTTAGCTAAGCCTACTCTACTATACTGTGCGGCCTAGCACTTAACCACTACTACACTAACCTTAAGAGTAACCCTCTTGGTGTTCCCTTTAATAAGCTATATAAAGCTACCCGTAATTACTTTAAAGGACCGGAATATAGGCGTAATATTCTTACCTAATGGAATGCGACTAAGCTACGGACTGTAATTAATAAGAATACTGAAAAATTGACTATAGAGTGCCTATAAATTCTTATTAAAGACCTCTGGCACCTACAGTACGGCCTTAACGCTAAGCTTCGAATAAATAACTTCCTGTATAATAAACTTATTACAGCCTACTAGGAAGTAGAGCCCTGTAAGTACACCTACTACAAGCCTATAGATACCTTAGTTGGCCTTATTAATGATTTACGCTTTTTTATTGTAATGTACGAAGTCTTAAACCCACCAGGTAACACTTAAGCCTTTATTACAGATATTTAATATCCGTAAACAGACTTAGACGTCTACTTTACGGACCGCCGCTACTGTTAGCAGCACCCGTACCAACTAAGTCCTACCCATAACCCCTATAGCAACCCCCGTATAAAAATATACCCCTATAGATAAACTAGCCAAAAGTGCTTTATATGCGGTAAGGAAGGATATTAGTCTATAAGGCATACCTAAAAAGAACGTAATAAGTCTAGGAAGAGACTTAATAGCCGTATTAACTAGTTTATTTTGGAATACGAAGGAGAGGAAGTAGAAGAGCCCCCTAATAAGTTAATAGAAGCCCTTATAATTGACTTTAACTTAGACACTTAGGAATAAGAGACCTTAAAGATATTTCTAACCACTTTTAGACCTTTTATAGATAGCTAAGCCTTTAATATTACGACCGTATTAGCCGACTGTTCCTTTATACACTTAGTTATACCTAAAAACCATTTTATAAGTACCCCCGTTATAGACGTTATAGATTATAAGCAGGACCTATTTATATATATCACCATAGAACGCTATACCCCTAAGGAATTTTACGGTGTTATAATTAACACAGGTGCCTCTAAGAAGTCTATTATAGGCTATGGATAATACCTTATATATAGGACTACTATAAATAATAATACGGACATTAATATTATATAAACTGGGGCCGTAAACGTCTAATTTGGCATTAGCTTAACCGCATTAATTAGATTAGTTAAAGTTAAGACTCTAATTAGCTCAGTTAACTTCTATATAGTAAAAGCGGATACCCCCTTTCTACTCTGTCTTGTAGACATGGATAGGTTATAGGTATACTATAATAATGTTATAGACACCCTAATTGGCCCTATAACTACCCTAGGAAGTAAGTATATTACCCTTCTAATTATACGACGATTTGGACACCCGTTCCTTATATAGGGAGAGACTTTACGGACCTATATTTAGGAATCTTTTAACTATAACCCGTGCTACCTTACTAGTACTAAAATCCACCGCCTATACTGCCGTTTCGGCTACCTGTTAGCCGAAAAGCTATATAGAGTCCTTAAACGCTCTGGATACGATAATGTTGATAGGAAGGCAATTAACCACCTGACTAAATACTGCTCCTTTTACTAGAAATACGGACGTTCCCTAAGCCGATTTAAGTTCACCCTTTATAAGGATCTTGATTTTAACTACTTAGTATACATAGATATTATGTATATTAACGGCAGCCTAGTATTATATATAATTAACGAGGCAACCCGCTATTAAGCCGCCCGTTGGTTATAAAATATATTTATAAAACACACTTGGGATATTTTACGGACCTGCCGGATTAATATATACGTTGGACCCCCTAAGTATATTACCTACAACGCTAGTAGGAACTTTATTAGCAAAGAATTTTAATAATATACTATAGCCATGGCTATTTTAATAAAAGCCGTTCTAGTTAAGGCGTATTAGTCCGTTAGGCTTATTAAGTAAGCTTACCTAGCCTTACGGAGAGCTTACTAGATTATTATAGACGAATGTAAGGATATCTAAAAGGAACTGGCTCTACAGATAGCTATAAAAGCCGTTAATAATACCGCTGGCCTGGACGGACTAGTACCCACCCTTTTAGTCTACGGAGCCTACCTAAGGATAAGCAACCTAGGCCCTCCTACCCCGTCTATTACGGAACGAGTAGCTATAATACGGAAGGTAATAGCTAAAATAGTTAAATTACGGGCCAAATAAGCAGTTAATAGCGCCCTATATTACCGCAACGGACTAGATATAACCTTAGTTTATAACCTCCCGCTTAATTCTGAAGTCCTTATATAGCGTAAAAGCGGTAATTGGGCGGGACCTTACCGTTTATTAGCCGTAGAAAATGAAATATGCTGCGTATAACTTTCTAGCGGACTAACTAACTTTAGAAGCACGTCCGTAAAACCCTATTTTTGGTCTAAAAATACCTATGACGTTAAACCAGACGAACTGGAAATACCTCTGCCTTTAGATAAACTAAAAGCACCCATGCCTACTATAGAAGTCCCCTATATACCTACTGAATCCACTAAACCTGCCGTAAAACGTGGTTAAGGACGCCTCTAAAAGCACCCTATAACTAAGAACCCTATAATAGAGAATTACCTAACCTCCGTAGGTATATCCGTAAGGCAATCTCCGCCTGCGGATATATTAGTTCTAGTATAGGAATCCCCTTTTACGGACTTATAACGCAAAGAGATTAATAGACTACTTAAAAAGGGCGTCTTTGTAGTTATAACGGACAGAGATGTTCCGCAAGGCGTCCATATATTTAACTTACGCTTTATTAACAAGATTAAGCACCCTAGTACTGATAAAGCCTTTAAGAAATTAAGGCTCGTCGTATAAGCTTATAACGATAAGGGAAAGGACTTAGTCCTTATATAATCGCCTATAATTTAACGAGTTAGTTAACGAATTATACTTGCACTTATGCCTAGACTACAGCAAACTAAACCCGTAGCCCTCTACTTATGGGACATCTTGTAAGTATATATGCAGTCTAATACCTACCTAAGTAGAGATATCTATATACGACTACCCCTTAAGCTTAATCTGCAACTAGGAATAATTTTATAGGTTATAAAACCTCTTTACGGAGTACTAGAAGCTGGAAACCATTGGTTTAAGATATACTACTAGTACTACGTTAGTAAACTTAAAATAGAACAGTTGACCTATAACCCCTGCCTCCTATACAGCCTATTAAACGGCCTTGGTATTATTAGACTCTAAATAAACGATACCCTATTCCTAGTAAACTAGACCTTTACGGATGCTAAAGAAACTAAACTATAAAAGGTAAGTTCTTAGTAAAGCCGAGAGAGTAGTTAACTAAGTAAACTCTAATTAAGTTTAATAGAGGCTTAATTATATAAAAGGGCAACCTAATTAAGCTGACTTAGAAACGCTAAGCTTAAAACCTAAAGCCTATTATAGCAAAGCCTACGGACCTTACTAGTTCCCGCGGAGAGACCTATAAGACCGTAAATATAAAGGACTAATACGCTGCACAGCGTGCAAGAGGCGCCTATATTGCCACAGTTTGTCAACCTAAATCTGCCTACGATTTATCCTTTACGGCCCAGGCAATAGACCTATAAGAGGAAAATGTCAAGCAGCTTAATAAGCGCATTTAGTGGCAAATTAACAATATAGCAAGGGGACTTACTTTTATACCACTAGACCTAAACTTCCTTAGCCTACTAGCATTTACGGATGCCTTCTTTGCTAATAACAAAGACCTATTATCATAAATTGGCTTTGTAATTGTACTTACGGACTATAATTAGGACGCAAATATATTATACTAGTCTTTAATTAAGTATAAATAAGTAACCCGTAGTGTACTAGCTTCTAAACTATATACACTAGCTTATGGATTTAATATAATAGCCGTAATTAAATTAACGGTCCAGAAGATTCTATAACTGGAGCAGTTACCCCTGGTTTTATACACCGATTTAAAGTCCCTCTACGACTGCCTAGTTAAACTAGGTACGATATAAGAGAAGAGGCTTATGGTCGACCTAATATGCTTACGTCAGGCCTACGAACAACGTAAAATTACGGAGGTTAAATGGATTAGCGGCGGAAGCAACCTAGTAGACGCCATAACTAAGGCAAAGCCGTGTTAAGCCCTTAAAACCCTAATTAACACAAATAAGCTTAATCTAAAGGTTATAAAATGGGTGGAACGAGACTAACGGAGCACCTACGGTCTATTTACGGCCTGTCGGAAGGCTGTACGGTTTATTTACGGCCCGTCGGAAGGCCGTACGGTACATTTACGGCCCGTTAGAAGGCCGTACAGCTTATTTTGCGGACCGTAAGCAGGACTTACGGCCGACCTGGAGCACCGTTTGGAAGGCAGGCCAGAGGGCACCTCAGGAGGGATTTCCTATATATTTTCTTACGTGTTTTACGGTTCTGTTAAGGCAATCACGGAGGCTATATATAAGTGGTTTCATTTTTTAAGTACCGCCAGTGTATAATTATAGCACCTATTGTACTAACCGCGTGCTTACGCGTTTGGTACATTAACCACGCGTTTACGCGTTCGGTGCACTAACCACCCGCTTACGCGTCTAGTGCACTCCTAGAGCACTGACTAATTAAGGGGGAGGTGCATTAGTATATAGACCATGTAGTCTGCTTTATATAATTGATAGTTACTATTATCTAAAAGAGTATACGATACTATACGTATTTCGTGCCCCTGGATCTAACTCACTCGTGCCATTAAATTGGTACGAATAGTAGTCTATACTATAGCTCTACTAGGTTTATATAAAATACTAAATATATATAGGTTATAGATAGGGGTAGCTAGAGATAGTAGGCTAGCTTACTAATTTATTCCTTAATTTAAAAGAAACCTAGATATCTTATATTAAGCTTCTTAAATAGTTAATAGGTTTTAATATTTATTAAATATAATAGAACCTTATTGCCTAATATAATGAGGCTTTATAGATAGGGGGCTATAAGGCACAATTGTAGAAGTAGATAGATTGTAGAAGAGATAAATTTTTAAGGAGGTAAGGTCTCTAGGATTGTAGAGACTATATACTACAGGTATATGCCTTAGTCCGTAATTAGCGACTATCTAAGGGGCGTTTAGGGGTTGTCCAAAGGGTAACCTAAGGTGACTATAATAATATCCCTTACACCTACTCTTAAATACTTATTTTAGTATTTGCGGTTATACTAAAGTCTTTACTGCTCTTAGGTATCTTATAGGCTCTACTTTATATACTTTTATTACTCCTCCCATTTCTAGAGATACCCTTATACTTTTTTAGTAAATATTCTTAAATTTCTTAGTAGCATCTATAATTAATTATACGGCCTTAGCTAGTAATTACTAGGTATACTATTAAACCTAAATAATTAAACGTTATAGGTAATCTAGATTAGTATATACTAATACAATAAATATTACTTTAAATTATAAGCGTACTCCGCCTCCAGAAGTAGCTTACCCTAATTATCTTGCTAGTAGTTTAAATATATTTATAGGTAAGACTCCAGTTCCTAGTTCTAGCGTTTTATTTACCCGTCCATTTATAAATAAAAAGCAATACTATAATAGTGGTCTATTTTTAAATAGAAGTATAGGTCTAACCAGTACTGGCTTTTAAAGAGGTTGCCCCTATTAGTAATAATAAAGTATAACTAGTCTACTTTAAAAAAGCATTTTTTTTTAAATTAGGTTTGTAAGTATCTATATATTAATTACCTTATTTATAGAAAGGTATTAGACGTACTTTAAAAACCTATTAATAAATATAAGGACCAAATTATATATTCGTCCTTACGTATCCTTAAATAGCGGTAGATTTATAATAAAGTCTATAGCATAATATTACTATAGCTTACTAGCGGGGGGAACTAATTTAAGTAAACCCTATAGCTTATACCTTTGAATTTTATATACTTAATGCTTCTTATAATAGCTTATATGCTTTTTTACTTCCTAATTAAGCTTTAGCCAATACAATTTATATTAAAGTAATTCTATTATTTTAGCTTAACTATAGTGGCCGTCTAAAGAATTATTGTAATTCTTTATAAGAATCTTCTATTATAGATTTGCTTCTTATAGCATCCAAACCTTACTATATCTATATAGTAGGCCTATTAGGTCTAGTTTCTAATAATAGTACCTAGTAGCTCCCTTTTTATTACGTCTTAGTCTACTTTTTATTAAAGATAGTATAGAATATGTCTCTCTACTATACCTTATAGATAAAATCCGTTAACCTATTAGATAGCCCCTAGGTAAAAGCTATTTCGTCCTATACTGCTCTAAGCATAAGACTAGATAGTACTATAGATCTTACAACCTCTTAGTGTATATATATTAGGAAGGCCGCTATAAGGTTAAAGTCTTTTAATTATTATAAGGCTCTAAGTTCTAATTACTTTATAGCTTTACTAGGGTCGCGTTTAACCTCTATATTACTATTAGGCAGGGTTTAAAGCTTTCTTAAAATACTTATGGGCAGTGTTTCGCGCTATAGTAGTTGCTTATATATAGGAACCAGTAAAGGGTAAGGAAGTCTTTAACGTATTGTTTAAGGTACTATCGTATACTCTCTATATATTACTTAAGCTAGAGTAGCCTATAGTAATAGAAGTATTTTATAAGATCTTTAAGATTACTACCTCTATATAGTATCTCTACGGCCTATCTAATAGTTCCCTATAGGGCATCCATTTTAGAAGGGTTATCGCTTATACTAGGCTCTATATTTATCTTATTATAAAATAGGAGTTAAATCTAATACTCCTTTAGGTATAGAGCGTATACTATTTTACCTAAAGCTATATCTTCTAGGATGTCTTTTAAGCTTATTAGTAATATACGCCCTTTTAATTCTTTATTATTTTACTATCTAAAGGCTCCTATTGTAAAGTGTACCTAAGGATAAGGTTATAACTTATAAAGTTAGCTAGCTAAAAGGGTTGCGGGCTAATTACTTTAGTACGGTTATATATATTAGCTATTAACACTATAAGCTTATAAGCATTATATAGTTTAATTTAATACTTATTTAGAAAGCCTATAATAGGTTTCCGCCACCTTAATAATAGGATAAGTTTATACTCTTTTACTAAATTATATTATATAAGATTAATTTCAGTGCCACTATTATATAGTACTTAGAACTAATATACCTCGCCTATAGAAAGTACTATTTTTAGCTTAATAGTAATATAAAGAGTCTCTTTTTCTGTATCTTGCCCTAGTTATAGCCGGGAAAGGTCCATAACTAGGGCTTTTCTTTTCTTAATTAGTAGCGCATTTATTACCCTACTTTTTTTTAAATAGGATTTGCCTTTAGGGAAATTTCCTTTTAGCTTCTTAGAGTGTTCCTATAAGGGTGTTAAATAGGTATTAGGTTAGCCTTAGGAGTCTTTCCTATTACTTATAGCTTTTAATTTTAACTATTCTAAAGTTCTCTTTAAGAACGGCTTCTTTAGAGCTTAGGTCTACCCTATGTTACTATTAAAGTGCCCGCGCTTTTAGTTACCTCTTAGCTTCTTACTAGAAGAGGTCTAGTTCCTTACTATATCCTTAGTATTTAAAACCGCTTGTTTAAAATCCATATATATAGTAATCTGCGATAGCGCTCCTATACGTTTTATTTTATTATAAATTACTAACTTAATTCTAGCCTAGATAAATCTAATTTTCTGCTTTTTATAAATACTACCGTTCTTATTTTTAAAGGGCTTTAGATCTATCTATTAAGTATAAGTTTTTATAAAGGTTATAAACTAGTAGAAGTCGCTACTGTCCTACTATATACTATTCTAGAATTGCCTTATATTATTATATTATATAATATATAGGTCTTAAGTTCACTTCTTTGGAAAGGTTTGCAGCTATAGCTATATAGTAATTTACTTTTTATTAAGTTAATTAAATATAATCTAGTTTAGGGATTAATCTTTAATCTTACTAATAATCTATTAGGTATATTATTACGGACCTTATATTAGTAGTAGTAGAACTAATAAGGAGAGATATAAACGGACTAGTGGTAGAAGCACGGGAGGTACTAAAACTAATTAAACTATAAAATAAGGGGTAGCTAAGTCATATAGTAAGTTATATTATAAGTTTAGAACGTAGGAACGTAGGAACGTGGGAATGTGATATACTAACGTACCGACGTACTTAGTACATTTCTTAGGCGCAGTATTATATATTTAAAGGACTATAGTCCCTACCTAGATAGTTCTCTTCTTTATAGTAAATCTTAGAATATAATTAGAGTTAATCTATTAGGTAACTACTCTACTAGTTATTATTACATTATTAACTTCTTATTTACCTATATATCTAGCCTATTAGCAAGTCTACCATAGTATCTCCTATAAGGCTTTGTTATACATTTGCTACCTAATTATAGTATTAATAAAGTTAAATAATATGCTACTAAAAGTAGTAGTTACGATAGCGTTAACGGCAGTAACTATATTAGGATTAGGTAACAACACTAGTATAGTAAATATTAACTCTTAACTAGCTACGGTTAGACAACTATAGAAAATAGTTAATTAATTAAAAGATAATAATAATAGGATACTAAAAGAAAGTATTTGTATCAACTTAATAATACAGGTAAGTTATATCCAGGGGCACGAAATACGTATAGTATCGTATACTCTTTTAGATGGTGGTGACTGTGGATTCTATTAAGGTAGACTACGTAGTCTATATACTGACGCGCCCTCCCCCTAATTAGTTAGTGCTTTGTAAGCAAGTAGTTAGTATACTAAACGCGTAAACACGCGTTTGGTATACCAGGTGCTGTAATAATATACTAGCGGCACTTAAAAATAGACCCACTTATATATAGCCCCCGTAATTGCTTTAATAGAACTGTAGAACACAAAAGGAATATATAGGAAATACCCCCCTAAGGTGCCTTCTGGGCTGCCTTCTAAACGGTACTCTAAGCTGGCCATAAGTCCTATTTATAGTCCGTAAAATGAACTATACGGCCTTTTAACGGGCCGTAAATGAACTATACGACCTTCCGACGGGCCGTAAATAAACCGCAAGTGCTCCGTTAGTCTCGTTCCACCTATTTTATAACCTTTAGATTAAGCTTATTTATGTTAATTAGGGTTTTAAGAGCTTATTACGGCTTTGCCTTAGTTATAGCGTCCGCTAGGTTATCTCCGCTGCTGATCTATTTAACCTCTATAATCTTACGCCGTTCATAGGCCTAATATAAGCATATTAGGTTAACTATAAGCCTCTTCTCTTATATTATACCTAGTTTAACTATACAGTTATAAAGGGACTTTAAATCGGTGTATAGAACCAGGGGTAATTGCTCCAATTATAGGATCTTCTAGATTGTTAACTTAATTGCGGCTCCTATATTAAAGCCGTAAGCTAGTGTATATAGCTTAGAAGCTAGTACACTGCGGGTTACTTATTTGTATTTAATTAAAAACTAATATAGTATATTTGCGTCCTAATTATAGTCCGTAAGTACAATTATAAAGCCAATTTATAATAATAGGTCTTTATTATTAGCGAAGGAGGCGTCTATAAATACTAGTATACTAAGGGAATTTAGATCTAGTGGTACAAAAGTAAGTCCTCTTATTGTATTATTAATTTGCTACTAAATACGCTTATTAAGCTGCTTAATATTTTTCTTTTATAGATCTGTTGCCTGGGCCGTAAAGGATAAATTATAAGCAGATTTAGGTTAACAGACTATAGTAATGTAGGCGCCTTCTACGTACTATGCAACATATTAGTCCTTTATGGGAACTAGTAAGGTCCGTAGGCTTTACTATAATAAGCCTTAGGTTTTAAGCTTAGCGTTTCTAAGTTAGCTTAATTAGGTTACCCTTTTATATAATTAAGCCTCTATTAAATTTAATTAGAGTCTGCTTAGTTAACTGCTCTTATAGCTTTACTAGAAACTTAGCCTTTTATAATTTAGTCTCTTTAGTATCCGCAAAAGTCCAGTCCGCTAAAAAGAGGGTATTATCTATTTAGAGTCCAATAATACTAAGGCCGTTTAATGGGGTGTATAGGAGGTAGGGGTTGTAGGTTAACTATTCCATTTTAAGTTTACTGACGTAATACTAGTAATATGTCTTAAACTAGTGGTTTCTAGCTTCTAGCACTCCGTAAAGGGGTTTTATAACCTATAAAATTATTCCTAGTTGTAAATTAAGCTTAAGGGGTAGTTATATAAAGATATCTCTACTTAGGTAAGTGTTAGACTGCATATAGGCTTGCGAGATGTCCCGTAAGTAAAGGGCTACGGGTTTAGTTTGCTATAATCTAGGTATAAGTGTAAGTATAATCTATTAACTAACTCGTTAAATTATAGGCGATTGTGTAAGGACTAAGTCCTTTCCTTAGTCGTTATAAGCATATATAACGAGCCTTAATTTTTTAAAGGCTTTATTAGTACTAGGGTGCTTAATTTCGTTAATAAAGCGTAAGTTAAATATACGGACCTTGCGGAACGTCTCTCTCTATTATAACCGCAAAGGCGCCCTTTTTAAGTAGTCCGTTAATCTCTTTATGTTATAAGTCCGTAAAAGGGGTTTCCTATACTAAAACTAATATATCTATAGGTAGGGGTTGCCTTACGGATATGCCTGCGGAGGTTAGGTAATTCTTTATTATAGGGTTCTTAGTTATAGGGTGCTTTCGGGGGCATCCTCGGCCACGCTTTATAGCAGGTTTAGTGGGTTTAGTAAGTTTATAAGGGACTTCTAGAGTAGGTAAGAGTGCTTCTGGTTTATCTGGTTTAATATTATAGGTGTTTTTAGACCGAAAATAGGGTTTTATAAAGGTGCTTCTAAAGCTAGTTAGTCTACTAGAGAGTTATATATAGTATATTTCGTCTTCTATAGCTAGTAAATAATAAGGTCTAGTTTAATTGCTGCTTTTACGCTATATAAGGACTTTAGAGTTAAGCGGGAGGTTATATACTAAGGTTATATTAGGTCCGTTACAGTAGTATAAAGCGCTATTAACAGTTTGTTTAGCCTGTAACTTAACTATTTCAGCCATTACCTTCTATATTATAGCTGCTTAATCCGTAATAGATGGGGTAGGAGGGTCCAGTTTGCCTATCTTTAGGTAGGCTCTATAAACTAAGAGGGTAGGTACTAGTCCGTAGCGGTGTCGTTAATAGCTTTTACGGCCATCTATAAAGCCAGTTCCTTTTAGATATTCTTACACTCGTCCGTAATAATCTAGTAGGCTCTTTATAAAGCTAGGTAAGCTCGCTTAATAAGCCTAACGGATTAATACGCCTTAACTAGAACGGCTTTTGTTAAAATAGCCATGGCCGTAGCATACTATTAGAATTCTTTGCTAATAAAGTTTCTATTAACGTCGTGGGTAATATACTTAGGGGGTCTAATATATATATTAATCCAGCAGGTCCGTAAAATATCCCAAGTATATTTTATAGATATATTTTATAACTAATAGGCGGCTTAGTAGCGGGTTACCTCGTTAATTATATATAATACTAGGCTGCCGTTAATATACATAATGTCTATATATACTAAGTAGTTAAAATTAAGATCCTTATAAAGGGTAAACTTAAATTAGCCTAGGGAATGTCCGTATTTCTAGCAGAAGGAACAGTATTTAGTTAGGTAGTTAATTACCTTCTTATTAACGTCGTTATGTCTAGAGCGTTTAAGGACTCTATATAGC
>Ga0307515_10001687_pt1 | contig 49260 bp, 34 predicted proteins | sample 17_EM_MG_FD_194513 | JGI IMG/M metagenome (GOLD analysis project Ga0307515, IMG submission 194513) | Populus trichocarpa ectomycorrhiza microbial communities from riparian zone in the Pacific Northwest, United States - 17_EM | ecosystem: Host-associated > Plants > Roots > Unclassified | place... | reverse complement strand
CTTAGCTACTAGTACATGTTAAGCTGCCTAGAAAGGATTCATGTATATAGAACTATAGCGCCATAGCCTAGAGGCTGCATGCGCAGTATTGTACGTAGTATAATACAAATGACTTAAAAAAAAAAAAAAAAAAATGTAGACAGGCAGCACAAGATCGGTCGGGAGTCTGAAGTGCGGCAGGACCCTGAACGCCAGCGCGTCGACCAGGTTCCAGCGCGCGTTATTCGGCGTCTCGGCCGTCACAAGCACGCCCTCCGACTCCGTGTGCGCGCAGTATGCCGTCCGCGGCAGGAAGTTCTTCGGCCAGTCCTGCGCGTACCCTCGCTCCATGATACCTGGCCGGTGCGGCGACCCGAATGCGTGGCCTACCTCGTGGATGTGGGCGCCCCGGCCAATGGAACACGCTTCTCATATCGTACCGCATTCGTTGTTGTCGTTGCCGACCTTGTCGCCGGGGGGTCTTGTGTCCGTGAGACAGGCTAGAACCTCTTCGAGGAAGCGCGGCCAAGAGTATGTGAGGTGGCTGTCGAACATGCCTAGGGAGATGCCATTGGGGTTTGAGCAGCCCAACGCGGCATGGGCCAGAATCAGATTCTGTGCGGGCGAGTAGTGCGAGTCCAGGATAAGACCAGCAACGATGGGACGGGCTGAAGACGTGAATGGGTCACCGGCTTCCTTTAAAGCATCTAGGAAGTAGTCAAACAGGTCGTTTTTGCGCCGAGCGCTCGGGTTCTGCTGTGCAATCTGAGCGTCTCGTAGCTCACTGGTTGTCCGCGAGGAGCGGATGATATGGATCTTGGCCGCGGAACGCATTGCGCTTTCGCTTTCGAAGGAGTCGTCACATTTGGCCTGCAAGAAGTCCCGGCTGAGCGTGTCAACGGTCCACAAACCGGAACGAGCGTCGTCCGAGGCCTTTGGAGCGCATGTCCTCTGCGGTGAGAGCTTGCCACATGTACGCCGTCATGCGGAACTTTGATATAGCACGTCCAGGTCGGCGTGGGCGGAGGAGAAGCCACCTCGCTTGCTCGGTGGACAGTCTATGAGCAGAGGGGAGTCTTTAGCGACCATGATGGCAAGATGGAGCGGTGGAAATTGAAGAAGAGGTATGTATGTTACGATAAATTCAATGGAATCTTGGATCTCGCCATTGTAGTTATGGTGCAAAATCAACTTATTAGAACCGGGAGATAGGATGATCATGGCTTTGAAGTTTCCTTGAGCCACGGGCCAATTCTGGACGGGAAAGGCTTCGGAGCCGTATGCAACGAGAGTGGGTATAGAGAGAAAGTCCTCTCCGTTCTCATAGGATGTGCATCGCCCAGAGATGAGGACGCAGCGCTAAGGAGATATTAGTAACGCGCGCAGTAAGCATGACAAGAATTGATATATACCTGGTGAACTGTCTCGCCACCTGAGATGTTATCAAGGCAAATTGATTGGCATGAGCGAGCCATTCTTGTTATTTAAGTCGTAGATGTCTTCGTAGATGTCTTAATGGTAAATTAGGGGTAAAGAAGTACGTAGTTTCACAAAACCAGGCTCAATATCTGAATGACAAAGATAAGAGGTTTATAACATCACATCAATGGATTAGAAGAATGTTAAGAACATGTAGGAACAGAGAAGAATCTTCTTTTTTTGATGGCGAGATTGATTTATATACACGTTGATGTGCAGTAGGCAGAAGCTCGTTCCTAGTTAGTGATACCCCGTTTTGGAATCCTTCCGAGGAAGCAAAAGCAGGTGATACGAAACTAGCACGTAAGATCAGTAGCATCCGTGGGACTTTATTAATCCTTAACTTGTAGCAAGGACAAGTAACCCCTGAAGCACATATTTTCTCAAGCGCTGTGATGAGAGGCTTGTAACCGCAAATTGAATGGAAGGGGTTTGGTGGAGAAGAATCTCGAAATAAATCTTGGTATTACTTGGCGCGTTTGTCAGCTTCCGAAACCTCGAAATCTCCATCACGAAGTCGATCTTCGCATAGAACATAACTCCACAACAGCCGCGCCACCACTATATTAAGATATCATCGCAACTCGGAGTCTCGTCGCCTATATACTCACTATCTCCTCCATTCACCATGGCGAACTATCTCGCCTCCATCTTCGGAACAGAACAGGACAAGGTGCGTAAATCACCAGCCTACAAATCACATAAGCTTATAGCTAACATTCTAATCCTTAGGTTAACTGCAGTTTCTACTACAAAATCGGCGCGTGCCGACATGGCGACCGCTGTTCTCGAAAGCATGTCAAACCATCATACTCGCAAACGATTCTCCTCCCAAACCTGTATCAGAATCCTGCCTTCGATCCTAAGAACAAGATGAACCCGAGCCAGCTTCAGAACCATTTCGACGCTTTCTACGAGGACTTTTGGTGCGAGATGTGCAAGTACGGCTTGATTGAGGAAGTAGTTGTTTGCGACAACAACAATGATCGTAAGTCTCAAGTCCTGTCTTCCACACTTTGTTACGACAGGATACTAACGCCCCGGTCAGATCTCATCGGAAATGTCTACGCGCGGTTCAAGTACGAGGAAGACGCCCAGACAGCCTGCGACGCACTTAACTCGCGCTGGTATGCCGCGCGGCCTATATACTGCGAACTTTCCCCCGTTACCGACTTCCGAGAAGCCTGCTGTCGCCTCAACAGTGGCGAGGGCTGCGTGCGCGGCGGTTTTTGTAATTTCATTCATCGCAAAGAGCCGAGTCCAGAGCTGGAGCGAGAGCTAGATATGGCGACGAGAAAGTGGCTGAAGGAGAGGGGTAGGGATCAGAGAAGTGTGACTAGGAGTCCAAGTCCAGAGCCCACAAGGAAGCGGTATTAAGTCATAGTGGACTGCGCTTCTGATTCTCTACTGTCATTCCTCATACCCCGCTTACCACTTCCCTTCCCACTTCTTGAATACGCTATGAGCTGCCGTCGCTGCTTCCTAATGGGACACTTTCTCAGGTCCACAAGCCAACGATCCGACTTGTCTATGTGGCCTCCCCAACCGAGGCATTCGAGACGCTCCCCATAGCCCATTCAACCTCTTTACCACCAAGTTTCGCGCCATAGATACGTGGAGTTCTTCTAGGTATACAATCAAGAATACAAAGGTGGCTGGGTTCTCTACCCAAGTTACCTGATTTTCAGCGTAGGATAATCAGAGTCCTATGGACTTGATTTGGCAAGGTCATCGTTTGCTTTTGGAAGTTTCAAAGATGTATAATGTAGCTTATATGGTTCTGTTTTCTATTTCTTATTCATAAGTCGCATTCTGCATTGGCAGTATGGCGTTGGTGGCTAAAATTATGGTACGATTAGGTAGTAAATGAGCAGAGTCCAGGACAACCTCTGAGTAGACTTTCACGCCTTCTGTGCCTCCTGGATACTTCTGGGTTCTGAGTTTTGTTATTTGCATTCAGTAAATGTTACCAGCCGTTGTCTGATTGGTTAGGCATCGGTAATATCTATGGTGAATCGTGGTATCATCAACGAACTTCCCCGTCAAATCCGAATAGCGCCGCTCATACAATGAAATACACACAGCACTCCAAATGCCTGCTCCGTTCAGCGCCCGACAACCCTATATCTCTGTTCGAATTTGTTTTGCTTTTGATTCATATCTCATGTTCCCCTTCTCTTTTCTTTTCTTTTCGACTCGCCTCGCTTACCCTTCCCCTATACCTTCCCCACCCTCCCTTCTTCCAGCTCAGGTACTACTCCTGCTAAATTCGTACACTGCGCCCACTCCCGGCTTCATTCAAGAGCGGCAGTGGCGTGGCTCTGGACACTCTCACTTCAGAATTCCAGTCGCTTTGAGGTATAAGATGACGATAACAATGCCGGCGACCAAGCCAAAGAAGCAGAGCCAGAAGATCCAGCAAATGCAAGTGCGGCGGGAGCGCTTTGCCTGTTGGCGCGCGAGCCAGGACTGACTGTGCTTATGTTAGTCGGGCGGGCGACCTTGGGGATGGCTGCGCGGCTGAGGGATGACATACGAATGCTTTAACTCGGGCCTTGCTGTTTGTGCTTCTTCGTCAAGATGCACGGCCATGGAGAAGCGGCGCCAGAAGGCTGGATCGCGGACCACGGCCATAGCGAGCGAGTGTGTGGAGTTGGGCTTGGATTGTTTTGAGTGTCTGTGATCAAGACTGGATCCTCTTGCGTTGATCGCAGGTGATATAAGGACGTCGTCCGATAGAGCTATGAGTAGTTCGATGATTCAAACCGGGTTAGAACGTAGTTACGGCTTCGTGGACTCTTTAGGAGTCTGGGCTTGTGGATATGATGTCCGGGAATGTGGGATTGTGTAGTATAATACTGCTCGCAGTGCTCCGCGGACTATCGAAGCCCAGTGATTGAAACGAAAGACTTATGGTTTAAAGACAGTTGTAGCGGGATTTGGTTAAAGGAATGCTATGGATGATGGCCGATGTGGGTGTGTAATTATGGAAGCAGTTTGAGGAATGGTGATCGCAGATCTCGTGCACAACAAGGTGACATGGACGAGGTATAGACAGAGAAGGAAGTGTGAAGATAAGGAATTGGTGGAGCGTCAAGCCAGCATCTTTTCAGAGCGCGTTCTTGGTGCTTTCAAGAGGTTAAAGAAGAAGAGAGACACTGGAAATTGGCGATATAGAGATTGAAAAAAAATCTGCATTGCCTTCGGGCCTCCACTTACCTCCCTATCAGGGTGGTACACAATCTAATGGCTCATCTAACGAGTATGGAGCGAAACAATGATAGCTACAAGAGACGGGGGTTATTCTCAACGCCGAGGGATCACCGAGGAATGGCTTGGCGGTAATCAATCTCGAAGCGCGCCAGTCACGGCTCGACTTTGGCAGCTAAACACGGCTGGGGCTGATTTGCCCCTGTTGCTGGCGGCGGAAGATAGACACGAAAAAGACATGCTCCCGTTATCGATCAGGGAGTGGCTGGGCTCCCGAAATTGCTGTTGTAGTAGACCCATCAGAAAACTTAGTCCTCGAAATTCGTTTGGAATTAATGAGTACAGGGACAGCCCATAACACTACAAGTCGCTCCCCGCAAACCTGAATGTGAGCACCGTACCATCAATTCTACATTCATGTCAAAGATGTCAAAGACAAAGCGGACGAAGATGTTGAGAGGGCTGCGCATCACACTGCGAAGCCATGTCGCTCACAATAGAGTTCCGAATATAGTGACACCTTAGCGACACTAACCGCAGGCCACCGATCGACGCTGTTCAACTGCGGACATTGTATCTCTGTATCCCTGCTACACCACAAAGATTGCCAAACGTCCTTGTCTCGAAGCACCCTCGCGATGCCTCATGAAGAGCTTCCCTTCTGGCTGGTCAACGTGCCCCGGGATCAGTGGCCGGCAGAGTGCCCTGATTTCCTACGCGATGTTGGAGAGAAGGACCGCATGATTATCGGCACCCCGGACTCGGACTACAAACGGCTCTCTTGGCAGGAGGTGCAAGAGATCATCAGTATATTGCCAATAGTTCTATTCATTCGGCTTCCTCTCTAAGTCTGCCAGGACTCAACCGGGTAGATTTGTTTCGTCGCGTTCCATCAGATCTGCGCAAGTATCGACAGCACACCCACAAGCTCATCAAAGAGCACGCTTCTATTCTGAACTTCATTGTCAAAGAGCGTCTGTATTGGCCAGATCTGAAACAGAGAGGAGCACCCTTCGAGTATCCAGGTACGAAATCACTCGGCATAACGCGAGATTCTCCTCAACTGACTCAAATGCATTTTGGGCACAGAGGATATCAAAATACTATATAATGACTGGCCGTATGGCGTCGACGACAAAATAGTTCACCTCGTCATTTGGACCAAATTCAATCTTGAAGAGGATCCTGCAACTAATGACCTAACCATCAAGGCGCGAAAAGAGATCGATGATTTCGTCAACGAGATGTTCCGCTCCCGAGTCGAGCCCGAAAATGTCCGCACACGTTCCGAAATCTGCATGTTATTTTCGCTAAACTTTGTTTAGGTCATATGGTTTAAGAACTGGGCATCCTTGAAGTCAGTACACGCCATCGAGCATTTCCATGTCATGCTGTACGATCCAGATATGGCTTTCGTAGAAGAGATCACCAACGGCGATGTACTGATGGTAGCGAAAGTGGCTTAGTCATTCTACGTGTGAGAGGATAGCGATAGTAGATACTGGGGAATTTAGACTCATCGTGATCGGTTCTGATGATAGACATAACTCTACTAATAGACGTTCATTCCGCTTTAGGAAATGCGGCACGAAGAGTGTTGTAATGTGAAAATCATGACTAACAAGATCTAGCAGTAGCAGAGCATCATGAGATTGAACGTTGAGGCTGGCAGCAATTCCTGGTATCTTAATGACGCTCTTAACATGCGAAACTCGATTGTAGTGCTCTCAGTGATTCGTGATGATTCAGCTTGAGTACCTAACGTGTTCTACCAGTTATCCGGCAACACCAGTCATCCGGCAGGCCCAAAAACCACCAAAAATCAGAAAAAATGCACCTTAATATCTTAATAACGGCTTAATAATAAATTCCAAAATTTTATAATTAGCCTTTTAAACCTATTTTAAACCTTTTATTAGATTTAAAAAATATTGTAATTTAGCTTAAAATTAGGGGCCAAAACCTAATATCTTAATAACAGCCAGGCTTATTACACTAGAACTTTATTAAAAGTCTTAAGATAAGCACAAAAGGCTAATTATAAAAATTAGGAATTTATTATTACGCCATTATTAAGATATTAAGGTGCATTTTTTCTAATTTTTGGTGGTTTTTGGGCCTGCCGGATGACTGGTAGAACACGTTATCATCAACACAGCTGCTTATCTCAGCCTTTATCCGCACCTCCGGACGTTTTTACTGGCTAACAGGGAATTCCTTTCACATAGATGACGAGCAAAGGCCGAGCCGCCCGTATTTTGAGTTGCTATCTTGTTTTGCGGTCACTTATGCGCTCTGAAGTTGTTTCTCTGTGCTAAAGACAGTCAGGGCACTTGATTTACAGTACCGGCTCAACAATGTTACTTCCATGAAATCAAAAATGCGACCTCGGCGATCTATCCCCTATTGGGTCAAAGACCTGACTAAATTCCCCTCGTGGCTTTGGTGGCGCACATTCAACGGCTCGGTATTGAGATCAACTCGCTGGGGTTGGGGGAAATTGCCGCAAGTTGGAGCAGTTACACATCAAAAGCAGGTCACCGGCGAAGCAATTGGCCAATTCGACAAAGTCAAAACAATAGTAGGCGTCTCAGCATGCACGCTGGCTGATTTCTTTATCTCACTGCCCTATGAAAATGCAGGGGGACAAAGAGTGCAGCGGGCGGTGAGCGACTTGGCAGCTGGTAAAAAGTACGCGTACGCACGCACCACAGGGGCACAATCATGAACGGCCGTTAACTGGATCTTAGCCTCCAGAGCAAGGCAGGTCCGCCTCCCACAAACGGCCTGATTGTTGCTAATTGTGGTGTCTTTCGCATCTTTGTACGTCCACCTTCACTTACTCATTCACTCATTTCATGGGGACGGACTTCATCGTGTCAGCACCTTACAGAAACTCCGGCCCTAGATAGCTCACCCTCTGACCCCGTCGAATAAGTACAGTAATACCCGGCCCCGTCGACATTGTAAATACTATCCAACACCCACGTCCGGACTTTGATCGCTAGGACCCAGCATTACAACTACTCCAACTGCCGCGGACCCTAAACAACACTGAAAATTGGTATAGACCTGGAAAATTAGGCATCATGTTAGGGGCTTCCTTCCTGCCATCACGATGGCGGGGTACTGGAAGCGCTGAGAAACCCGCTCGACCCGGCTGGTACGATCGCCACGCTGCTCCAATCCTGCAATCTATCTCGAAGCGAGCATGTACGCACCCTATTCACACAATCGTCTTCGTGGCACTCCTCGCCAGCACCACATACATTGGAGTGCTAGACAAGGGTCTGTTTGACCGCAGTAACTCTCTCGACAACAGCAGCGGCAAAGTCGATTTCAAGACACTGCTAGCTGGGAGCAAACGGCTCAGGGTGGGTGAGGAAACAGAGTGGAAATGGCAGGTCGAAGAGGTCAACGACCGCACGAGTCTCGAGAAGGTGAGCCTGACGGGACGGGGTACGACAAATATAATGGGATCCTAACCATCTTTAGGCAACGCGCGAACTGGCACTATTGACATTCGTTTTCCCGGAATCCACTTCGTTCAACGCCGCTCAGACTGTACCATTAGGGCAGCAGGTCCTCCCCAGCAACTCTTCTGCAGAACTGCTACCTAGCTCGTCAAACTCGTTCTCTACCATAGCTCATGACACTTCACTGGCCTTCTCCATTCCATATTCTGAAGCACCAGAATTTCTAGCAGCTATGCAAGAGATTCCTGCGCCTGAAGATGCTACAGAGTCTCATGGCTCGGATGACGAGGGTACACTCGAACAGAAGAAATGGATCATGAAGGCGGTAAAAAGCGGAAACAACGGTGGAGGGCTCCGCAAGTGGACCAAGGATTCTTGGACGTCGTTCGTTGATGTGCTAAAGGTAAATATATTAGAAACTGTCAGTTAGAGAACACTGTCTAATTTTAGACCTGTAGAACGCCGAAACCCTTGATATCGTCATCATGGTCATGGGTTATCTATCTATGCACCTTACTTTCGTTTCTCTCTTTCTCTCCATGAGACGTCTAGGATCAAACTTTTGGCTCGCCGCCACTGTTTTATTTCAGTCCGCTTTTGCATTCCTTTTCGGGCTGCTCGTTACTCTCAGACTTGGCATCCCTATCAACATGGTCCTTCTCTCCGAAGGATTACCCTTCTTGGTCGTTACCATTGGATTCGAAAAGCCCATCATCCTCACTAAAGCTGTTCTTTCTGCATCACTTGATGCACGCCGAAACGCCGAAGGGGGCAGCTCTGAGCCTTCCACTATCCAGAATGCCGTCCAAACTGTGGTCAAGGAGCATGGCTATGAAATTGTGAGAGATTATTGCATCGAAATTCTCATTCTCATCGCTGGGTCCCTCTCCGGAGTCCAAGGTGGGCTACGACAATTCTGCTTCCTCGCCGCGTGGATCCTTCTATTTGACGCCATTTTACTATTCACATTTTTCACCTCGATTCTTACCATCAAATTGGAGATCAACCGCATTAAGCGCCACGTTGCACTAAGAAGGGCCCTCGAGGATGATGGAGTCAGTCGAGCTGTAGCTGAGAATGTTGCTTCTAGCAACGACTGGCCTCGAGCGAGCCATGGCACAGATGACAAACAGGCCCAATCGGGTGAAACCACGGTCTTTGGGAAGAAGGTTCGCGACAACAGCATTCCCAAATTCAAAGTATTCATGGTCACTGGCTTCATCCTCATCAACGTTCTCAATCTCTGCACCCTTCCCTTCAGAGGGAGCAGGTATCCGGCAGCGTCAACAATGTCTCGATTTTCTAGCGTAGTTACTCAGCCTCCAATGGATCCGTTCAAGGTTGCAGGTAATGGCTTAGAATCTATCTTCACTTCTGCCAAATCTAGAATGGAATCGACAGCTGTCACGATTTTGACACCCATCAAATACGAACTGGAATATCCTTCCGTCCATTATGCCACGTCAAATAACTACGATGGTGGTTCCAATGATCAGCTACCAACAAGTATGGGCGGTCGAGTTGTCGATGGACTTCTCAAGAGCCTGGAAGACCCGGTGCTTAGCAAGTGGATAATTGCAGCTCTCGTAATGAGCTTAGTGCTTAACGGATACCTTTTCAATGCTGCTCGTTGGACCATTAAAGAGCCGCATACCCCTCTAGATCCACCAAAGGAAGAGGAGATCATGGAAGGCGCCCCACCTGAGAATCAGGCTAATGTTCACAATGGTAATCTCAACGGGAATGTTCCTCCACCGGTTGAGAGAATTATTGAAAGAGAAGCGAGGCAAGAACCTGCACCAGAGCACAATGTAGAGGTGAACACTTTTACCGAAAAAGAGCAACAATCTAAACGACCCGCGGAAGTTTGCGAGACACTTCTGAAGGAAAAGAAGGCCCATCTTCTAACCGATGCCGAATTGATTGAGCTCTCCTTGAAGGGCAAACTTCCCGGTTATGCTTTGGAGAAGACGCTTGGGGACAAAACACGAGCAGTCAGGGTCCGTCGTGCAGTAGTCTCACGAACACATGCAACACGAGAAACGTCAACTCTGCTTGAAAAATCCAAGCTGCCATACGAATGCTACAACTACGATTTGGTTCACGGAGCCTGCTGTGAAAACGTTATCGGCTACTTGCCTCTTCCTCTTGGTGTTGCTGGACCACTGATGATTGACGGTCAAAACTACTTCCTCCCAATGGCAACAACTGAGGGCGTCTTGGTCGCTAGCACAAGCAGAGGTGCCAAAGCCATTAATGCCGGAGGTGGGGCCGTTACTGTCCTCACTGGCGATGGCATGACTCGTGGTCCATGTGTAGGTTTCGAAACGCTTGCTAGAGCTGGTGCCGCTAAGATCTGGCTCGATTCCGAGGAAGGACAGAGAACGATGAAGAATGCCTTCAACTCCACGAGCCGATTCGCTCGTCTGCAACACATGAAGACCGCCCTTGCCGGAACCAATCTTTACATTCGCTTCAAGACTACTACGGGTGATGCTATGGGTATGAATATGATCTCCAAAGGTGTCGAACATGCTTTGAGTGTCATGGCTAACGAGGCTGGATTTGATGACATGAACATCATCTCCGTCTCGGGCAACTACTGCACCGACAAGAAGGCGGCTGCCATCAACTGGATTGACGGCCGCGGCAAGAGTGTTGTTGCTGAAGCTATCATTCCAGGCCATGTTGTCAAGAGCGTTTTGAAGTGCAATGTCGATGAACTTGTCGAACTTAATATCAGCAAGAACCTAATTGGCAGTGCCATGGCGGGCAGTATCGGAGGTTTCAACGCGCACGCAGGAAATATCGTTACGGCTATTTTCCTCGCCACGGGACAGGACCCTGCGCAGAACGTTGAGAGCAGTAATTGTATTACAATCATGAGGAAGTAAGTTCCGCACAATTCCCTCAATGCGTTGAATTCTTTTTGTACCACAGGACTAACCAACTATTACAGCCTCAACGGCAATCTCCAAATCTCAGTTTCCATGCCTTCGATTGAGGTCGGCACAATCGGTGGCGGCACAATTCTCGAGCCCCAATCTGCCATGCTTGATCTCCTCGGTGTGAGAGGCGCTCATCCAACGAATCCGGGTGACAATGCCCGCCAGCTTGCCCGCATTATTGCCGCAGCCGTCCTTGCTGGTGAGCTCTCGCTGAACTCCGCTCTTGCAGCCGGCCATCTAGTCAAGGCGCATATGAGCCACAACCGTAGCGCTGCGCCAAGTCGCGCTGCTACTCCAGCTCCGCAGCTCATAAATGGCGGTGTTCAGACACCAACAGGAGTAGCTGTGGGAAATATTCGAGACGCTGCGGCTCGGGCAGCAGAGGCGGCTCTACCAAAGCGGTAACCCAAAACATAATGGTGGAGGCTTTCAATCTTTTGCACATATTGCATTTTAAGGCATCTTGAGGCGTTTCTGGACACTGGGGACGGTTTGTATATTTTGAGAGTTTTAGATATCATTGTACCCCTAAACCGCAAGACGATAGATCAGGCGGATAATACAGGGCTTCTTGTGTTTTGATTGTACACTTTCTTGGTGGTATTTCCTTGACGAGAGCGACAGGTTTCATTGTTCTCACCGTGGATAGCATAGTTTAGCTTATATCTAGGGCTCGAGTGGAGATGCTAGGTGACAGCGAGTGGTTGCACTGCATACATCAAAATCTTGCGGTAGATATTTATTAAGGGCCTCATAACCTCTTCTTCAAATCATTTATTGTGCGTCCTGTATTCTCCACCCAACAATACCATCCAGGATATACACAAGCATGGTTTAGGAACTTTCTATTCTCCTCTGCTCTTTCCGCGACTACCATAGACCGACGATTGTGCCATACGAGGGAATCATGTCTCGGTCCTGCGGTGGTTTTCATGGATCGCATTACATGCTCCATGCTGTCGAAAAATAAACCGGCCTTGTCAGCTGTCCTTCACGCCCCAGCGATGTCTTACAGAAAACGTCCATTCATCGAGTGTCGCAATGATAGAATGGGTACATTTACGTTGTATCAAATTCACGTACTTCTCAGACATGCTTAGAGTATTCATACCTACCCAGTTTTAACCAGGCTTGCACGACGTCAATTCAAAACTGCTTATTTATAGCTCCTATCATAGCTAGGCACTGCTCGAGTCTAAAGAGGGATGCGGAATTTGAAAAGGTTCTTTTTGGGGACTGTCAATTGCGCTTACTGCGTGTTAATGAACAATACAAATCTAAGAAGATATTTATACTTTAAGCATCACTGGATTGAACTTATTCTATATATATAACGTTAGGGATGTAACTACAAATTCCCCCTCTGCCACGCATCTAAGAACCCAGAAGAAATCATTGTATGAGGGTGGTCCGGGCCTAACCTCTGTTTCTGTAATTGGAGACAATCCTTCATTAGCTCTAAAGCCTCATTATCGCGGCCTTGATTTTTCCATGTCAACGCAAGGTTACTCATACACAGTAGCGTGTCTGGATGCTCTCGTCCCAACACCCTCTCACTCATCCCCATTACTTGCGTTTCTAGATCTTCGGCCGCGTTCCATTGGCCTTGCTCCCACAAAGTTATTGCTAGATTACTCATGCTATCCAGCGTATCTGGATGCTCCTTCCCTAATACCTTCTCACTTCCCTCCAGCGTGCGTCGGTGTATCGCTTCCGCCTCTTTATACTTTCCTATATTAGATAGCACTGTCCCTAGGCTACCAGCGCTTGCTAGCGTATCTGGATGCTCCTTCCCTAATACCTTCTCTCTTCCCTCTAGCGCGCGTCGGTGTATTAATTCCGCCTCTTTGTACTTTCCCTGGAGAGACAGCACTTGGCCTAGGTTACTAGCGCTTCCTAGCGTATCTGGATGCCTCTTCCCCAATACCTTCTCTCTTTCCTCTAGCGCGCGTCGGTGTATTAATTCCGCCTTTTTGTACTTTCCCTGGCGAGACAGCACTTGGCCTAGGTTACTAGCGCTTCTTAGCGTATCTGGATGCTCCTTCCCTGATATCTTCTCTCTCCCCTCCAGCGCGCGTTGTTGTATCGCTTCCGCCTCTTTATACTTTCCTAGATTAGATAGCACTATCCCCAGGTTATTAGCGCTGTTTAGCGTATCTGGATGCTCCTTTCCGAGCACCTTCTCATTCCTCTCCAGCACTTGTCGGCCTATTACCTCTGCCTCTTTATATTGTCCCTGGTGGAATAGCACTAATGACAGCATTGCTAAACAACTCAGAGTGTTCAAATCCATATCACCAGAGAACTCCGCTCTTATCGTGTGTGCTGTCTTGGCTAAATTATTCGCTGTTTCGTATTGCCCCTGAGAGCAGTCATACCAAGATATATTGTGGCATAGATCCGCGCAAAACAGCTGGTCATCCCTTGTGATATAATTGTATCCTATTACCTTTCTCGCATGTGGCAGCAGGAGTTCGCATGTTTTCCAGTTATGGGGCTCGCCGTTTGGGAATTCTCTTGATAACAACTTCACGGCGTCGCTCTGGCAGCTTCCTATTCTGTTCTCCTTCTGAAGCCAACTGTATGTACACAGCTGTACAAGCCGGTGCATTGCAAAGATCTCACCGCCCTTTTCCGCCTCGATCAAGGAGAATGACCGCAGAATTCCCATCGCAGGAGTAAAGTCGATACTGCGCTCGCCGTCTCTACGAAGCAGTGAGACCGGAATCCCCTGCCGGTCTAGAACGGCCATTAACCCAAGTATCTCCGCCGCTCGCGGCTTGCGTTTTCGCACAAGGTCAAACGACAATTTCCATGTCTGGACAACAGAGTTCGGTGCGTCCATATCTCGTCTTGGATCATACAGATCCTCATTCAAAAGCTCAATCTGATCAGACTCGCTGGCTCGAAGCATTTCTATGTAATCTTGTAGTGTGCAGTAATTCTCGTTGACGAACGCCGCCGCCTGTGTGATGGCTAGAGGCAGACATTCAAGCGCCTTTACAAGGCTAAGGGCATCGGCATCCACCCAATCAAAGGCCTCTGAGAGTTTCGATCTGAGCAAGATTTTTGCGTCTTTCTCCGCTGGCAATGGAACCATAATACACTTCTTCCGATCCGTTAGGCGTTCTCCGACACGAGTGTCCCTCGTTGTGACCACGATCTTTCCCTTTGGGCTTTTCGGGAGATATGCTGATAAAAATGCGTGCTCTCTTCCTGCAGCTGATGGTATTTCTGATGTGGCGGTAAAGAACGTCTCCATGTCATCGACGTTATCCAGAACCATAAGCCAAGAACCATGTTTTTCATCGCTGAACCAATCGTAGATGATATGGAATATATTGGCGTTAGGATTTTCTATTCCAAGTATGCCGATCTTTCTCGCGATCATTTGGTAGGCTTCTTGGAACCGACTTGATGTGCTAGCATGCACCCAAAACACGCTGCTGCCAGGGTTCCTTTCTTGGAATCTGTAGCAATATTCGATAGCGATTTGAGATTTTCTAGAATGTCAAGAAATATCAGTTGTCTGTGCAAGGAGCAAAGATATGGATGGTAGTTCTGACCCTACGCCACCGATTCCAGCAATCGCGACGCGACTTTCAACCAGCAAACGCCTATCTATTGTGGTGAGGATTTCTTTCCGGCCAACAAAACCTTTGTCCCGGTCGAACGGGAGTGTGGAGATAGAATGTTGTGTGTTGGCTTGGCCTGCAAGAAAACAGCTTTTAGTACCCATTACACAACGGAATTCATAACTATACATAGCAAAAGTTCTTGCATACTAACCCTCTCTGCCCTCAATAGCATCGTCCATAGTACGTGCTTTAGTCACCTCAGACGCAGGTATAATTGACATAATCTCCTTTGCACATGCAGCTGCCGTCGCGGCGGCATAAGGCTGCCAAAGATTGTTCTTGTGCGAGTCCGCATAATCGCAGATGCCCCGGATTACAAGGCACGGAAAACTGTTCATTAGCCCCGCCGCTTCCATTTCAAAGCAAAGGATACCACCGAGCTCCCCGCTGAGTTGATCTCTTGTAACGCCATCTTTTACGACCTGGTTACCGGAGGCTATCGTCCCGTAGTGAATTACAACCTCCTGGCTTTCGCGTGCAGCCCGCTGCACGGTGTTATCCTTGTCACATCCAGCGCATGTAGGCCCTCCCGCGTGATTATAGGTCGATTTAAATAGTATATCCGATCCTGTATTCTCGTATGCAAAACGTGGTAGGCGGGTAATCGTAGATAAGTACATTAAAAGTTTGCTTCTGCCCCTATAGTGATTTGCTGCTAATTTAGAGACCGCGTGTAGTAGGACTGTTGGTGGCGTATTAAGGAAACCCGTCCGTGTGAACCCATTTGGTCCGGTCTTCCCGAAATCATACTGGACTACTCCCCCATGCTCCATGAATGGTTGGCTAATTACCACATCTCCAAGCCGTACGTCTGAGCTGGAGCTTGGGACCCCGCCGCCAATGCCTACCATTAGACTGAACCGGATTGCTGTGAATTTTGACTTCATCTGAACGGCTACTGCAGCCGCAGCACCGGGACCAATTTGACCTGCTGGTAGACATGCGATAACAGTATTATGTTCGCCGATACGCCCGAGTGTGTAGAGGTTGGTGTCGTTAGGGTCTTGGGGTGAGTCTCCATGCTCCTCATCTAGCAGCTCCGCCGCCGCAGCTAGCTCGATCGGCAAGGCACAAACCCATCCCACCGTATAGTTTTGAAAGCGGAGGTTTCTTTGGGCCATCTAAATGGTTCGAGTAAGCAGCATGGCTGCTTTGGACGAGCGGCTGTTTGCAGGTTGCTGTGGGGGAAGGCGATAGCTGAGCGGCCCGCCTAGCACGATTTCGCCGTCACAGGCAGCATCAGCAAGTTAACTATGTACAGTTAGTTCCATCTCACGTACGCCAGAGGTTCATCGTGAATTAAACATTTGGATCCTGTAGATTGTAGGCTATTTTTTAGAGGTAGCAGGACGAATAACCGAAATAACATGGGAGCAATATTGCTGGGGCGTAGGAAAGTCCTAGGGTGCCTCTTGAAACCCGAGCTTGGATCGGGCCGAGCAACAGGTCTTCAGCTGAATGCTTTCAAAGCGCCAGCCACATCCTATGTATAGTGAAGTGGCGTCAATTAGGCTCAGGTAAGCATTTCATAGACCGATTCTTTCCGCGATGGCCGATGTAGTCTTCTGAGCCTTCAAGTTCTTGCCATTCTTTCCGCCGAGTTTCGGAAAACCCTGCTTCCTAAACATCAAGATATTATGCCTTACTCTAGAACACAATTTTATGCTAGAGTCTAGAACAGCTACTGGGTTTGTGCAGGATCTCTTCAGATAGCTGGTGTGACGAGGCACACAAGTGCACCAAAGTCTCACTCTCTCGACGCCGGTTTCGGGCTCAAGTCTATAGCTAAGAATCCATAACGAGAACTCAGATCAGAACTTCCGCTTCATCCAATCATGCGAAGCGTGACGTGGTGGGAGAGTCTTTCCTTGGCAATATTCAGGCCGTTTCAGCCGCAACCTCAGCGCTGCCACGAATGGTAAAGTATGGATAGAGACAAGCTCCGCCCCAACCAATCATTTAATGATTTTTCTACTTTTACCTAATTTGTGGCTTAATCTGCCCAAGAGTTGTAAGACAAGCGCAGCTTGGCCTTGTTGAGCGATTCTAGTTTTCTTGGTTAGATACTTGAAACATTCATCAAGGAACAAGCTTTTCTTAAACGGCTTCAGGCGCTTTGATGTCGCTTCAGCGTAGTCTAATATGTACTAGAACTTGTGGCGGCCTTCCTCACTTTCTTACTCCTCTTTCTCCTCGATCCTCTCTCTTCATCTTCACACATTTCCCTAAGCAGATATGGAGAAGACTGTCATTACAGGGGAAACTGCAGTGCTACCTGCCAAGAAGAAACGTCAACCACCGTTTTTATTGCGATATAGGTCTTCAACCTGTTTCATTATCTCCGTGGTGGCTTTGGCTTGTTTCGTTGTCAGTAAAGACCTACAAAGAAAATGATCAGTCAACCCTAATGCCTGCTTAGGACGTCTTCTTATACGGACTCGTGGGTTGATCTTATTGGACCTTCTGATCACACCAAGCTCACTTTAAAAGGTCGTTCCTGTACTGCCTTTCGCGCTGCGTAAGCGTGTCAATATAGCGGCAGGTCATGGTAAGGTCCGACCATTAACACTATAAGTGTTCTGATTAACGTGGTCTAGTTCAATATTGGATATCAGTCTTACTAGGAGTCTACGGGGCTGGGATAGTTGTTGGGTCACGTATGTTCATTCTCAAATTCTGTGACAAAGAAGTCATAGTTCGCATTTTCATAAAAATATATTCTAAACTGACATACCATATAGCAATCGCTGGCTGGCTTGCTGACCAACTCCCCTCACGCCGTGTACCGTTCCTTGTAGCTCTCATAACTCTCATCGGCACCACTCTCCTTCTTTGCCTCTCGAGAAACATATACCTTTTCGTCCTTGGTAGGATCATGCAAGGTTTCACTGCAGCCATCGTATGGACAGTTGGCCTTGCATTGCTTTCGGACACGGTTGGCCAGGTTCAAGTAGGAAAAGCAATGGGTTATGTCTCAATGGCTATCCCGCTTGCTTCGCTGTGCGCTCCGGTTCTTGGTGGCCTTCTATTCGATCGTGGAGGTTACTACGCAGTCTTTGCAATAGCATTCGCTACCATTGGTTTGGATATCTTTCTGCGGGCGGTAATGATTGAGAAGTCTGCTGCTGCGGAATGGTCTGAAGCCCAGGCAGAGGTGCTCAAAGCCACTCCTTGCCTCGTAGAGGAACAGTCAAGACCCGTGTCTTCCATCATGGATGAACATCTCTCTACCGGGGAAGTGCGGGCGGATTCGCCACGGCCTGCTAGAATCGAGAAGGAGGATACCTCTAAACCTCTTAGGCGAGTCCCGCCCATGCTCCTATTACTTAAGTCTCCTCGTCTGCTAGCCGCATTGTGGGGAACTACGATGGAGCAAACGTTAACAGTAGCATTCGACGCGGTTCGTATCAAGCCATTCTCATGGTGCGAGGGCTCAAACTGATAGATACAGATACTCCCACTCTTCGTGAAAGAGACCTTCGGATGGAGCGCTACCAAAGCCGGCCTGATATTTCTCCCCTACATGTGTCCGTTCATTCTCCTAAGTCCTCTCATCGGTAAGAGCACTTCAACTAAACCACGCGCATATATATAGCTGCCACTGACGCCCACATCAAGGCTCGCTTTCCGACAAATGGGGCTCCCGCGCCCTCGCCGCCGCCGGCTTCATCTCCGGCTGCCCATTACTCATCTGCCTCCGCTTCGTGACGCACGACTCCGGCGCGCAAATCGCCCTCCTCTGCATCCTGCTCCTCCTCAACGGCATTAGCGGCGCCCTGACGCTCCCATCCCTCATGGCGGAAGTGAGCCGTGTCGTTGAGACGAAAGAGGCGGAGGATCCCAGGTTCGTGAGCAAGACCGGCGCCTATGCGCAGGCGTATGGGCTCCTGGTGTCGTTTCAGGGCCTGGGGTGTATGCTGGGGCCGCTGATTGCTGGTGCGCTGAAGGAGGGGTATGGGTGGGGGACGATGGCGACGGTGTTGGGGGTTGTTTGTGGGGTTTCTTCTGTTCCTGTGGTAGGTTCCTTGCGTGATTTTAGTGGGCCTTGCTGATGGGTGCCTTCTAGTTACTGTTTACGGATCAGAAGGTGCGTAAAGAGGCGTCCATAAATCCACATCCCAGCCTTGTGGAGCCGTGAAAGCTTTTATGAGGTATGAAGTATACGATGGCACGAACTATTGAAAATGGAGGCTTCACTGCTTCCTTCCCTGTGCTGTGGGTTGGACAGTAGAGGTGCAAGGGCACGAGGCAACAAGCAGCGCATATTGGTGTAATGCATACAAGACCACTCAAGAGTAGTGGTGACAAAACTAAGTGACGGGTGGGTGTGAGACTCAAAAGGGTGCCTTCAAAGGGCCTTTGGGTGCAAAGCCCTCTGTAATGAAAGGCCAATGGAATACCATTAGACTCTACGGAGATTGCGGGGTAAGTAGTAAAGGGAAGGGAGAGTGTTGATTATGGCAGCTAACTCAATCATAAGTATACCACTTTTTCTCCTGGTCGGGCGCGGCACAGCCCCAAATGCTACACAACGGATGCCATGCGCACCTGCGGCATAGCTGAGATATGCTAACCTCTGTTTGCCTAATATGTGTAACCACATGACCTCCATTTTTGACAACACTTAAAACCACTTGCAGGGCGAGGAGCCCGTCCAATGTTTATTTCTCTCTTCCGTCCTTTCTGCGCGTCTCTTTCACCCGCGCATCTCTTATTTAGACCGGTTAATGGCGTAATCTCTGGCTGGTACTATATATCGTGGGTCTAGCGCGTATTCGCAACTTCACCATCAACGACGTCTGAGTATCAATTGTTTATTTTCAAGGCTTAACTTCAGCAAAACTAGACTACAGGCAATTAATCTCAAATAGAGAAATCATTTTTAACAAGGCTTCTGCCCGAATCCGGAATGTCATCTCCGGGGGAGGTGAAATCCATCTTGGAGAAGCACAGCCATGAACACCGTGACTAGACGTCGATATCTTGCTCTTAGCTCTTTACTCTCACCGAAAGCGGCAGTCTACCAACGGACATTCTCGATTTCTACCTCCAGAGCATTGTTCGGAAAGATAGGAGATAGTCTTGAGGCATTCAATGAGCACCTCCGAGAAACCAGTGGAAAAGAAGGCCTGCAGTACATTCCATTCGAGAAATGGCCGCGATCCATCCAGTCATTCCGTATAGCCCTCTCTAGAACCGGTCTACAAACCACCGCGGCTAACAGGGCCCAGCACTATTCGCATCTCCAGATCGGGCCGCACACTTCACGCCCGGCGGCCGCGGCAGCTTGCATCATGCAGACAAAGGGTCAGCTATGCGCCTAATAGAATTTTATAGCATATTCTTCCCACCTTCCCAAAGAGGAGCCTAGTCTATCTCGAGCCACTTCGTCGACGAAGATAAAGTGGGAAAGTGGAGGTATTACCTCAAATGCAAGCTAGAACCGTCGGACGAACCCAGCATATGCGACGGGATCGCAGTCGCGACGGAGCAGGTGCTGAGCCAGGTGCCGCAGTGGTGGCTCAAACCGACGACAAGTGCTATAGATGACCTGCTGACCGAGTCCGCCCGGCGGGTACTGGTGCCGAACCATGCAGCTGTGCGGCAGGGCCGGCCCTATATCCGCGTCGCTGAAGCCCACGATCTTCGCATTTACTACCCTTTTCTCGAGTTCTGCGACGAGTTTACTTATATGAGCCGTCACGAGTCCGACGCTGCGCTTTGCCGCTGGATTTCACGTCTCCCGGAGAACACGTTTAAGGAAGCCCTCAAACGGTAAGGTGTAGGGTTCTTATTTGCTTCATTTTCCGAGTTATGTGGGCGTAGCTGATGAGAGTTGGGTTGATTAGAATGTTTAGTAACCACACAAGTTTGATGGCTGGAGATGTTGCCCGAATATGGAAGCAGAAAGGAAAGGATCCGCGGGCCATTGATTCAATGGTCTCAAGGTTCGGTCCAAGGGGAAACGGGGTTTATTTCTATATCCACGCGAAGGCTGACATTACTCTGGAAACCGGCTGGTACAAGGACGCTGAGATGAGCTCGCTGGTCCGACTGCCTACAGTTTTCATCTTGGATCCACTTAGTATCGCAGTTGGTGGATATTATGGGATGGCTTAAACTGCCCGGGGAGAAAGGGCCTGGAAAAGTCTTGAAATGGAAGATTGCTAAGATTGCATGATCTGACTGAGGATAGCCTTTTTCGGTTTATATTTGTATGTATATTTGGGTAGAGGGTGGGCAAACCATTTCGGTTACTAAATAGCTTGCTAACACAGGAAGGTTATGCAACATCAACATTAATTTATTATTTAAAGCGCTACGGACGGGCGCCTATCTGCTGGCATAAGTTAGTCTTTCCTCTAATCCCATGCCATCCCGTATTTCCAGAATCTTTACTACATTCAAACCTTCTCAAATTAAACGTTGTTGGTAGTGGGGCAGTCCTTTTAAGCTCGGCGACGTGCACGTGATAGGTGCATGGGCCATCGAGCCCCTTAGATTCTTCCTCATAGAGCCTCTGATATTCATTCTGCTTTCCGCCTAGTCAGTGATCTAACAAATGTTCTAACCCAGCAGAAGCCGGCAAATCCCCAGAAAAACGAATTCAATCCCGGTATATCATACCGTGAATAGAACACCACGCAGTTCGGCTGTTCCCAGTAACCTCAGGACTTCCTCGCGCCACCTTCCACACCTTCGAATTACAGCAAAACTCTACTTTCGATGTTGGCGTCACCGGGACTTTCGGGAATAACCTCCGTTCACCCTACATGTCGGTGCTGTCTGTTGCCGCACTACAACCGGCGGCATTGCCCCAAACTGAAAGGTGCGTTCTAAGGACGGAGATGCGCTTACCCCCATGACGGAGGAGCTGGTCGTGGAACTATAGGCGGCGCATCTGGTGTGAGTGTAGGACGGGATCCTGTATTCGGCGCTGTTGGCTTGGGACGAGGCAGGAAAGGAGGTGTGTTCATACTTGACGCCGGTACTGTCAGTCGCGGCGTTGCAGACAGCGCCTCTGCCGCATGTACAGGGCGGACTGTATCAGTGAATCTGTTCGGCCTACGAGGAAATCCTCCATCAGGCGGCGTTGTCACGGGAAGTTGGAAGGAAGACAATGCGCTCATCCTTGGCCTCGACGCTGCTGGTTGTGGAGCTGCAGACGGCTGGTTCGGTGCAGACGCCTGCCTCGGCGTAGGCGCAGGACGAGCCGCGTTGAAGAACCCCCCCCCGCCTACGACGAAACCCCCCACCCGGCGGCGGCGGCGCTATAGGGATATATACGAAAGAACCTTCGTTCATCCCGGGCGTTCTCGGCTCACTACAAAAATGCCCATCATTCATTTGCGGTAAGGATCCAACGAAAGGATACACATTCCCTGAGGGCGATATGAAAACTATCGTACGATGGGTCTACGCACAGAGGCTCTGCACGAAGCTTTGTTTATTAACCCCCTGAAGCTATCACAAAGGCACCTACAAATTCTAATAGTTACGATTACAGCCACGTAAAGTCGTACGCAGAGCCGTACGCAGAGCCGTACGCAGAGCCTGACGCAGAGCCTGACGCAGAGCCTTACGCAGAGCCTGACGCAGAGCCTCTACTCAACGACGACGACGATGACGAATAGTACCCTCCACCATAAAGCTTCATGCAGGGCCTTCCTACAGAGCTTACAGTTGTATTTGAGTTAGTAGAGGCGCTCAGGGGGCCTTTAATGAGTTTTTAGGTAAAGATTTGTGTACAGCCTTGTTTTGGTGATGGTGACGCGGATAAAATATGGCAAAAACCACTACTCTCCTAATAAAAATAAGAGTACCCTCTGAATCGCCTTGATGGGCTAATAAACATAACGTCGAGCTTTTGTTGATAAATGTGTTAGTGGAGTTGATGTTTGTATGATGGCGCTAACCTCCATATGAGAATTACATACAAAACCTCGCTAACTGCTCACAAAAATTCTAGATGATTGGTGGAAGTCTGGTTACGACTAAATCCAAACGAGGGTTTGCCACCAACCAATTTGTATCGCCCATTGGGCGACGGCTTCGCGCATCAAGATCTGAGCCGAGTAAGGGATGTGGCAACGCATGTACAGCCAACAAGGGATCCGCAAACCGTATTCACAATAATCGCAATCTGTACAAAGCAACACGAGCCACATGTTGATCTTTTTGGAGAGTTTCGAGGCCATCAGCATCATTCTTAGGTATCAGCTAGCTCACGAACGCCCCATTACACAGCACATCCTACCAACACCATGTCTAACCTGTAACCCTGATACTGGCGTTTTACTGGATATGACGTACGGTGTGACAGCTTCTATTGCCATTTGTTCTTTCTTCATAGTGACAACCTGAACACCTTTTTGCGCCGCCCGCGCGGTTTGATGAAGGATTATTCATGCTGCTTGCTCGCAAAGCCTCTGCTGGTGTAAGTTAATTAATTGAGTGTACGTAGCCCTAGCAAATCCATACCATTTAATAGCATCTTCAGTCCCATACAATCTTTTTTTCTACAAATCCCACCTGCCCACCACTCTGAGCATTATCTTGAAAGTCCAAAAACACTCCGCATTCAAGCCTTACACCTTCTAAACCATCTTTGAACACATACATTTCATTTCGCAATGCACTACAGGGTATTTGTCGTCTTTCCTCTTCTTTCGGGAATGACCCAGGCTCTAGTCCGGCGATATCCCGCTGATTCGGTATATTCTTCTATGGCTTCCTCTGCTGCCTCTGGGGCTATGGCTTTCTCTGTTGTCTCTGGAGCTATTCCTACTCCTAACTTTGCAAATACGTCTATGGCCTATACTAGTTTACCTTCAAACACACCGTAAGTCATGCCATGACTCCCATCTGGTACGCTACTAACTTATCAAAGCATACCAAGCGCAGCAGATGGATGCGCACCGTATGCATATGGTACTGGCTCTGTACAATTGACATGCTACTCTACTGGGATGTAAGTAACTACAAATCCCCACGCTGTGTAGGCCTCCGGTTGACTTCCCCCTAGCTCAGAATATACGCCAAGTATTCAAAATAAAATGCCCCTCTGCTATTCTACGATACCGGGGTCGTTCAATTCAGCGGGCCTTCCTGTAGCACCAACGTAAGTCAAGCTGGATCACCAACGAAGAAATCATAAAAGTAGCAGTTACTTACAAGCACGGGACTTAGGGTGATGCCTTGCTTCACTATGAGCGGTAATATAGGGCCCGCACCCTCAATACAGACTACAGCCTGGCAGCCCTCTCCTAACCTTCTAGCATCCGCTACACCGATGATTACCCCTTAAAAACTTTTGCTGGGTAAATGGCTTAGAGTTTTGTTTGAGCTATTCGAGAGAATTTTCAGCCATTTTTGCATTGTATCCAAAGATTGGGATAATCTCAAGGTAAAATGAACTAGTCAAACCTGAGTCAAGATATAGAATGGAGTTTATTGTGGGATCATCTTCCGATAGGAGCGTTGACCGTCCGAATTCTAGAACGTAAAGTATGTGTCATCTGTCCTGATTCCGAAATTTGGCTTTCTATTTATGATCACTGTACACGACCATCTATTTGCCCACAGCTTCCAAGCACCTGAAATTAACATATGCCGTCCTCCTCTGTCGCACCATCAAACCAAATATCCGCCAACGCCGAGCGAGCCAAGCCCAACCTCTTCCCATCTTTCGCCTTTGCTCACATCCCCCCTCCCCATTCCCGCCCCCTCACAACCTCCCCCCATCCAAACACGCCTTCCCATGCTCACATGTATAATACACCTTCCCCTCGCCCTCGCCCTCCGCCCCTCTAATCACGCCCCGCACAACCCCCATCCGCCGCCCTAAATGCACGACCTCGCTCTCCACCAGCACTTTCTGGCCCTCGGCCGCCGGCCGCAGATACGTGCAGTTCAGCGTGCGGCTGACGTGGCCGTGGTCCCAGAAGCCCTCCTTCGCGGCAATGGCGATGGTGACGGAGGTGCAGATGTCGAAGATCAGCGCGACGGCGCCGCCGTGCAGCGAGCCGGACATGTTGCACAGCGTGTGCGGGACCGTCATGGAGAAGGTCGTTGTGGCGTTGTGCGGGTGCGAGGGCGTCGGGTTGTGCGTTGCGGAGAGGAGCGTTAGGTGGTGGGAGAGGGGGGAGTCGAAGCCCTACTTTGGGGAGGAGGGGTTAGCGCTTGTTGGGCAGGAATTTGGAGAGATATATGGAAAGAGGATATCGAACGGGCATACATCGTAGCCTTCAACGCTTGCGAGTTTGAAGACTTCGGTTGCGCGCTCGGAGGGCGTGTGGCTGGAGTTGACGATGCCCATGGATGTCTGGCGCTGAGATGGGTTAAGGATAGAATGGCGTGAATAGGGATAGAAAGGGCTCAAAGTATCATCACGAATAGAAAATTGGGGAGGGTTTAGAAAGAGATCAATATCATCTACATTAAAGCGGAACATGTATAGTTGCTATACGATTCATTAAACACCGAACCTCGGCTGGGCCTCAAAATCTGGGGAAGGTCAAGCTATCTGCGTATTTTCCATCCCGAATATGCAGAATCTATCACAGGCCTTCCAGAAGCTCAACACCAAAAAGTTTTCCAAGTCTTCATAGCGAGACCTACCAGCAACCCATACGGGCCATGGACGCCTCCACTCTCTTCCGCCAGCTCCCGCGAGCTCCGTCCGCTTCATGCCTATTCTTCGCCTCGCCACTCCCCCCCCGCCCCCGCAGCCTCTTCCTCCTCTCCAACAACTACGCCCGCCGCTTCATATCCACCGACTCCCTGCCGCGCGTCGTGCAGCCCTCCATTTGGCACTCTATTATCCCTAAATTCCTGCGACAGCGCGCCCCAGCTGGCGCTTCCACAACCCCGAAACCGAAAGGGTGGAACCCCGCCACGCCGTATATCATCCTGGGGTTGCTTATAGGGTCGCAGGCCATCCAGATGATTGCGCTGAAGAACGACATTGCAAATTTTAGCAGGCGGGCGGATGCGAAGATTGGGTTGTTGCGGGAGATCATTGAGCGCGTGCAGAGGGGGGAGGAGGTCGATGTGGAGAGGGTACTGGGGACTGGGGATAAGGAGAGTGAGAGGGAGTGGGAGGATGGTGAGCGCTGCTCTTTTCCGTCAATTAAGCTAGAGGCGATTATTAATTTGTCTGAGCCAGTGCTGAGAGAGATTGAGGAAGAGGAAGCGCTGTTTCAGTCAAAGAAGCGGCGGAAGGCTATGAAGGAGGCTGCGGCGAAAGAGGAGAAAGAGAGGGAGCAGGAGATGGAGCAGGAGAGGGAACAGAAGCTGGTGAGAGAACTGAAGAGGATTGAAGAGCAGACGCGGGCGAATATGCAGGCGGACAGGGGGCCGAGGTTCTATTAAAGCATTTGTTCAAGAAAAAAGGTTGGCATTTGCCGCGGGGTCTGGAGTCAACTCTATTTAAAGAGGTTGTGTAAGATATGTATATATTATCCTTCCTGTAATTGACTGGAGGTAGGCTAAATGTCTTCTATACCACTCCTGAATTACTATTATACCTCTTCGAGACCTTCCCCTCTTTATTCACAAACCTGACTCCCCAGTACGCCACTCGCCACACCTTCACCCACCCGGCGTTCGCATCCGGTCCGTTGCCAGGCCCGCGGCTCCACGGCTCGGTCACGACGGCGCGCTGGATGGTTGCGTTGGCGGGGGCGCGGGCGCGGGCGCGGGCGACGAGAGCGATATGCCCGGGTACTAGTCCCACAGGTTCGACAGGTGCCGGTGCGTGTCGTTTTTGAAGTCGTAGCCTTGGCTGGCTGGAGCTTCCATTCTTGCACACCACCCCAGGATGAGATGTGCAGACCTTTGTCTAGCGCTGCTAGGGTGGCCGAGACGTTGGTGAGGGAGGCGGCGGAGTCGGAGGCTAGCAGGCCGAGAGAGAGGATGGTCGCGAAGAGCTGGTGTAGCAGCTGCTGGTAATGCGTGCAGGCGAATGTTGTCGGGCCGTGCTCGGGGCTGTTGCATGGGTTGAAGACGAGCATGCCATCGTGCGTGTAGGCGTCCTGTTGCAGCTGGGAGAGCCAGAAGGCTGTGACGCCTTTTAGCAATGGGTAGCCTTGGGCACGGAGCCAGGTCACGTTTTGCGAGTAAGAGAAATGGTCGGAGACGTGTTGCATCATCCAGGCTGCTGAGGCGGGGTCTAGGCGATCACGTTAGATCGATTTTGGGAGTGGGCAGAAGGGGAGGGAGAAGGAAAGGGAGGTAATGTAAAGTTTGCCCATTGCGCGGAATCCTTCATCCCAGTGTGCCCAAATATGTTCATTTTGTTGTGTGTTACCCGTCCTGGAGCGCCGTATAGAAGCTGTACTGTTTCGGTGCCTTGAGGTACCCAAGTATCCTGCATGTATCGCCATGGTGCTACTTGCAGATCCCCAAGTCCTGTCTGGTCTACCACCCAGTAGTTCATCTGTAGGTTGATGTTGGCATGGTAGTCTGCGCTCCAAGCTGAGGTAAGCTGGTAACTCCAGCGACATTGGAGATTGGGAGGAAGAGAATTGTCTCTTGAAGGTGAGATGAATAGATGGCGGGAATAGTTCGAGAGGAGGGATTCAAGAAATGAGTCGCCTGTATCATTCGAGGTGTATTGATTGATTAGAGTGGAAGTTTCAACTCCTGCGGAATTGTTTGGGTCTGGCAGTTCCAGCGAGAACGCCTCAGAAAGAATCTGGTAGTCTTTGATATGTGCATTGGATAAAATAGTGGCGGATTTGGCAGCAGCAGCAGAAGTGACTTTCTCAACGTGCGGACCTGGGTCGTCTCCTCTGAAAGAGAAACCGCTGGCTGCATTTCCCTTTGTTTGGTCATAGTTTGTCCCAGCACTTACAATGAATCCAATCGAGCGGGTTTAACGGATAGAAGGAATATTCAGGGTGCCAGACGTTGTGTTACTGCAACAAGAAGAATGGCCTCCTCCTATGGCACGAGCAATAGCATCATATTTCATCCCAACAGGAGGTCGGCTTGAGTAACGCTAGTGGGACGAATCTATCCTTTCCCGCAAGTCTGGTTCTGTATAGTGGAGTTAACGAGCTGATTTTCTAGACTAATCAAGACTTCCGGAAGGTTGGCTGTAGAGATCAGCTGATATACGCAGACCTGGTCTGGGTAAGAACAGTAAATAGTGCCGGTATAGGTATTCCCACCATCGCCACTGAAGCTTGTTGTGTGAATACCGGTTGTAAGACCAAAGGATCGGTTTTACGTGGCCGCTTTTGCAGTAACTTTGAAGCTTACAGTTAGGTTTCCGAGTACCTGATAGTCGTAGTTTGAATCACTCTCCGGGAGCTGAGACACATCTGGATTTCTTAATATGGCAATGCGTTCTTCATATGTTGAGTGGCTCGAGCATACTTCCGGTACCATTCTGGAAAATCCCTGGAAAGTAGGTATATTTCTCCGTGGAAGGATTTCCTCTAGTATAACTCTGAAATTATCAGCTGTGGTTTAGTGTATTGGAAGTCCCTTCACAGGAAGGACTGAGGGTATATTGAATAAGGAGAAATTTAGAAAGTTAAAATCGAGCTTCATTGAGAAGTGAAAGAATTGTAAAGTCCACATAAATTATCAATATCGCAATCAAACGAGCGGTATGACATGGGCGCGACCCTACATCAGATTTGAAAGGGCCTTCAGACCACAAGGAATCGACATTCTGATTGACCTTCTCCGCTCCAGCTTCTCCAAAAGACATTGCTGTTGCTCCTATAGGCAAAGAGCTTGCTCTAATAAACCCTTTACTTAGGTTCTTATCTAAATACTTTTATAGTACTTAAAGTTCGTTTTAGAACATTCTATATAGGGGTTTAAATCTAGGCTGCTTTCCTTTTTTAAGTATAATCTTATAGTTATATAATTGGTGTTCTAGTAGCCTATTAGCTTCCTTTTATAAAAATATATTTAGGCGTTTATAATACTCTACTAGTACCTTTACAGCGGAGTTAGTATACTTTCTTAGTGCTAAGGCCTTTTTAATATCGGCTATTGTAACGGCAAAGATTGTATATTTAGGTCTTTTAGCAAGATAAGCTAGTAGAGTAGCTCTAATTATACGGATATTTAGGGTGTTAAGCTTACTTAGGTTGTTTATAGTTTCTTATATAGTTTCTTATTCGACCTTAGGTTTAGTATTAGGTATAGACTTAGTATTAGATTTAGGTTTGGGTTCTTTAAGTATCCTTTTTATAGTAGAATACTAGTTCTTCTAGTACTTTTATATATTAAGCTTAAGCTTTTACTTAGCTTAGAGCGGTATAGTAGTTAGAATTAGTTTATATAGTTTAGTATAATTTTTAAGTCCCTAGTAGATATTAGCGGAAATCGTATACTGGTAAAATTTGGTAAAATTTTTAGGTTAGTAGAATTAAGTAGATTCCTTAAATATAGGATAGATAGTTATAGAATTTTTAGACTAGTAGATCCTAGTAGATTTATTAGATTTTAGTTTTAGGTTTAGGTAGTAAGTTATAAGGCACTTTTACTTATAACGAGAGGCAGTAAATAAAAGCTTAAGGTTGTTTTAATTAATAGTTACCTTATATAGCTTTATCTAGGGCTATTTAAAGATTATTAAGTAACCTAGGATGGTAATAAAAAGTTTAATTAATTCTTTATAGTTTAGGTATTAAAGTCTTAGAAATACTATATAAGTAATATAGCCTAAGATAGTATATTTACTATTAAATCTAAATACGTTAATATGCCAGTTAAGGGGGGTTAGGGTAAAACTATTATCTTATATAAAGATCTTATTAATAAATTCTATACTACTAGCTCCTATATTAATTAGGACTTAAGTATTAACCTATTAATTATTTTACTAAAGACGGTAGTTAATAGTTATACTATAATCCTAGGAGCTGGAGTTTATAATATTTAATATATTTAATAAGATTTTAAGGCAGCGCTGTTCTAGAAAGTAACTTAACTCTAAAACCTTTCTTTTAAAGGTAATTAGGGCGGAGTTTTTATAATGTATTAGTTATAGCTTCGTCCTTATAAATAGTATTTATTAAATAATAAGTTAGAGCTAAATAATAATTAAGGTTAGTAGATGGGGCTTAGTTAAGGAGATTGGTTGCTTATACTAGTTATTTATATATATATTTAGGGCAGCAGAATAGAGTAGTAACTTAAGATATAAGTATTACTTCCGCATTTAAAATAAAGGCCATATTTAATATATTATTTATATTTAATAAATCCTTTTAGGGTATAAGAAAGGGTCCTAGTATTAATATTTATATTATTAGGGTGCTTAAGCTAAGATAATAACTTAGTATATGTTTATAGGGCTATTATCTTATATTAAGGAGCGGGCTTTAGTATTAGGCGTAGTATATTATTATACCATTTATTAATAATATTAGCGTAGGCGTTAAGGGCTCCTAGTAGGTCTATGTCATAGAGTAAGTATAAGCGACGATAATATATAGCAAGATAGATATTATTAAGCTATGTACATAAACTATGTAAGAAGTTAAGACGTTGCGTAAGGAGAAAAGGTAGGGAAACGGAAAGAAAGGGTATATATTGTTAGCTTAGTTGCTTAGTTAATACGTGCACGGAGCAGAATAGGATTTAGGTGGTAGTCCTGGCAGAACTTAGCAGGATTTAGTAAAACTTGGCGAAATATAGCAGAATATAGCAGATTGCCGTCAGATTGCCGTAAATTGCTATCTCGTGGTTAGTCTTTAGTTGCTAAGTTAGTAGAAACAGGTGGACGTGTATAAGGTATTACGGGGGTATCCCGTAATAGTACCCCCCCTTTAAACTTGAGCTTCTGCGAGATAGGGCTGTAGTAGTTCTAGATAGAGTTTGTAAAAGTCTTCTGCGGCTTATATAAGTCCTATAGAGTTAATAGGTTTCCATAAGGGCTTAGTAAAGCCTCTCCATTTTATAAGATATATATATTAACGTTTCCATTTATTATATTTAATGTCGTTAATTCTTTTAATAAAGTACTCGTTTTTACCATCCACTTTAACTAGTGGGGGAGGGTCTTATATCTGTTTGGGTAGGGCATCTAATACAAAAGTAGTGGGGTAGAGAACTAACGTGTGGAATATAGGGTGGATTTTAACCGTATTAGGGAGCTTTAGTTAGTAGGCGTAGGAGGAAATAACCTTCTTAACCTTATAAGGGCTAGCGTTCTTCTAATTAAGCTTCTTAGCAGGTTGTTTTATATTTAGATTTCTTATATTTAGCTAGATAAAGTTACTAATTTAGTAGGCTGGTGCTAGGGTTCGTTTCTTATTCGCTGCGGCTTTATAGATAGATTAAGCCTATATTATTTTATTAGTAAGAAACTATTATAATTCCTCTATTTTCTCTATAAATTTATTTACTTTTATAACTTATAAGGCGTAATAAGTAGGCGAGGAATATTACTAAAGGGTTTAAAACCTATTCGTAGATGCTAGCCGTAGTTAGCCAGGAATGGGGAGACCTTTATAGTTTCTAAGATAAAATTATTTGCGGTAAACTTAATAAATATAAGCCAGTTAATCTAGTTATCTTATAAGTATAACGTGTATATCTAAATATACTGTTCTATTATAGCGTTTACACGTTCCGTTTAACCATCCGTTTTTAAATAGTATATTATAAATAATAGTGCTTTAATGCGGAGTTGGGTAGTTAGTTCTTTTTAAAATACAGAGATAAACTAGCTACCTTTATTAGAGATAATCGTTTTAGGGAGTCCGTAGAGTTTCTATACGTAATTTAGGAATAGTTAGGTAACGGTAAGTGTTAATATATTAGGGCAGGCGATCAAGTGTCTTATCTTAGATAGTTGGTTTATAACTACTATAATATTTATACAGCCCTTACTTATAGGGAGGTTAACAACAAAGTTAATTAAGATGTTTTTCTATCTTTGGTCCGGAATAGGTAGTGGCTTTAAAAGGCCGTTATATATCTTATATAAAGCTTTAGCTCGTCAGCAGACGTAATAGCTAGAGATATACCTTTATATCGTATTATATATATTCGGCTAGTAGTACTCCCGTTAGAGTAGCTCTAGGGTTTTTCCTTAGCCTAGGTGGCTGGCTATTAATAGGTCGTATACGTGTTTAAGGAGCTTAAGCTTAAGTTTATCGTAATTAGGGATAACTAGACGGTTCTAGTAATATAAGCGGTTTCCATAAGCTTTATATTTACTTAAAGAGATCTTCTTAGAGCGTCTAACGCTATCTTAAATTAGCTTAAGCGTCTCTTAGATAAACTCGTTATTTAGGTATTCGTTAGTTATAATCTGTTTAATTAATTAATTAGTTATTTTAAGGACTTATACCGTAAGATCTTTAGTAGGAGGGTTAAATAGTTTAGGATAAAGTAGGGTCTAATTTTAGTAAGAACGTGCCTTTTCTAGTATTAGCGCGTCTTATAAGCGTTGGGTTAAGGTATTAGGCTTTTAGCCTTAAACGCCTAGGCGGTATATAATTAAGAATTAGAAATAAAATAGGTATTCTAACTAGCGGGCCTAACGGTGGCTTAGCTGTTTTATAGTTGTAAAGTACTATAGGTTCTTATAATCGCTAAGGACCTTAATTAGGAATTTAGCGCCTTTTAGTTTGGGTCACTATTGCTTAAAGTATCTAATAATAGCCAGTAATTCCTTATTGTAGATCTTATAGTTATATTCAGCTAGGCTTAGTTATTTTAAGTAGTATACTATAGGGTGCAATACTCCCTCTTCGTTATATTAAGATAGGATGCCTCTAGTGACGTAGTTAGATAAGTTAGCTTCTATAACACTTATTTGATTTAGGTTAAAGTATTAGAGTACGGGCGCGGTAGTAAATATAACTTTTAGATAAGTAAAGGCCTTCTTATATTCCTTATTAAAGATAAAGGCTTTATCCTTTTAGGTTAAAGCTATAAGGGGTAAAACTAGGGCGGAAAAGTTGTTAATAAACCGTTAGTAGAAATTAGTAAATCCTATAAAGGCTTTTACGTCCTTAACATTCTTGGGTTCTTACCAGTTTATAATTACTTTGATTTTCTTTAGGTCTATTTATATGCCGTCTATAGAAATAAGAAGCCTAAGGTATAGGACTTCTATTTTATAAAACTCGCATTTATCTATATCTAATTATAAACTAGCTCCGTGTAGGGCTTATAGGATAAGGTTAACGTATTTCTAATATTTGGTTAGGTTATTACTATATATTAAGATATTGTCGATATAAGTAGTATAGAAGATGTCTAGGTAGGGGCGTAGGGTGTTATTTATATAATGTTAAAACAAGCTTGGAGTATTTGCGAGGCCGAATAGCGTTATTAAGTATTTAAATAATCTATACCGAGTACGAAATGCAGTAAGCTATTTATCTCCCTTTACTATATAGAGGTGGTTAAATGCAGAGATGATATTAAGCTTTATATAGTAGCAAGCCTTACTTAATCGGTTTAGTGTCTCCTATATTAACGGGATTAGGTATTAGTTCTTAATAGTAACGGCGTTAAGAGCTTAGTAGTCTACACAGAAGCGCAGTCCGCTACCCGGTTTCTTAACGAAGATTACTAGTGCGGCTATAGGTAAAGAACTTACCCTAATAAATCCTTTACTTAGGTTCTTATTTAGATACTTCCGTAATACTTAGAGTTCGTTTTAGGATATCCTATATAAGGGTCTAAATCTAGGCTGCTTTCCTTCTTTTAGTACAATCTTATAGTCATACAATTGGTATTCCGGTAGCTTATCGGCTTCCTTCTATAAGAATACCTTTAGGCGGTTATAGTATTCCACTAGTACCTTTATAGTAGGGTCGGTGTGCTTCTTTGGTGCTAAGGCCTTCTTAATATCAGCTATAGTAACAGCGAAGATCGTATATTTGGGGTTTTTTAGCGAGTCGCGCTAGCGGGGTAGCTCTAATTATATGGATATTTAGGGCGTCGAGCGGGCTTTAGTTGTCTGTAGTTTCTTATATAGTTCCTTACTTAATTTTAGGTTCAGTATTAGGTACGGAGTTAGTATTAGATTTGGGTTTAGGTTCTTTAAGTATACTCTTTATAATAGAGTACCAGTCCTTCTGGTATTTTTATATAGTAAGCTTAAGCTTTTATTTAGCGCGGGGTGGTATAGTACTTAGGGTCTGTTTGTGGGGTTTAGTAGAATTTTTACGTCGGTAGAATTTAATAAAATTCCTAGGTTAGTGGAATCTGGTAGATTCCTTAGGCGTAGGGTAGATATTAGTGGAAATCTTAGGCTAATGGATTTTAGTAGATTTCCTAGATTTTAGTTTAGGGTTAGAGTGGCGAGTTATAAGGCACTTCTGCTTATAACAGGGGGCGGTAAATAAAAGCCTAAGGTTATTTTAATTAATGGTTACCTTATATAGCTTTATCTAGGGTTATCTAAGGATTACTAGGTAACCTAGGGTGGTAACGAAAAGCCTAATTAGTTCTTTATAGTTTAGGTATTAGAGTCTTAGGTATACTACGTAGGTAATTCGGCCTAAGACTATGCGTTTACCATTAAATCCAAATACGTTAATATGCCGGTTAAGGGGGGTTAAGGTAAAACCATTATCTTACGCGAAGATCTTATTAATAAATCCTATACCACTAGCTCCTATATTAATTAGGACTTAAGTATTAGCCTATTAATCGTTCTGCTAAAGATAATAGTTAACGGTTATACTATAATCCTAAGAGTTAGAGTTTATAACATCTAAAGCATTTAACGAGATCCTAAGGCAGAGCCGTCCCGGAGAGTAACTTAACTCTAAGATATGCCTTTTAGTAGCGAGCGGAAAGGGGTTCCTATAAAGCGTTAGTTGTAGCTTCGCCCTTATAAGTAGTGTTTACTAAATATAGGGCTGGAACTAGGTAAAGATCGGGGACGGTAACCGGAAGATCGATGTGGTAAATAGCTGCTAGTATTGGCCGTTTATAAATTGTTTTAGGACGTAGGTAAGGGAATAAGATAGTATTTTAAGATATAGTCCTTACTTCCGTACTTAAAGTAAAGGCCTAACTTAATGCGTCTTTCTTATTTAGGGGACCCTAGTAGGGCGTACTCTAGGGTTCTAGTATTAATATCTATGGCCTTAGGGTGCTTAGGCTAAGATAATAACTTAATAGACATTTATAGGGTTGCCGTATTGTATTAGGAGGCGGGTTTCGGTATTAGGCGTAGTATATTATTATACCGTTTATTAATAACGTTTATATAGGCATTAAGGGCTCCTAGTAGGTCTACACCTATTAAGGAGGTTTTTAGTTTAGGGCTTAGAAATTTAATAAGGCTGTTAACTAGTGCAGAGTCGTTTTAGCTAGTCTCCTTTATATAACGGTTAAATTTAGAGAAGTATACTAGGAAACTTTTTATTCCTTAAGCTATATAGTTTATTTTTCTCTAAGCAGTGGCCTAGTGGTTTAGGTTATCGTATATAGCTTTAAGAAGTATAACTAGGCTTTATACTAAGTTCGGTTAAAGGGGTTTAATAAGGTTAGCTACCTCTCCTTTTAGTTAACTTAGGGCGTAACACAGTTGGTTAGCTTTAGTTAGGTAACGGTTAGCGTTACCAGTTAGCTTATTCTTAAGCTAGCTTAGAAATAATTAAAGCTCTTAACGTTTACTAGTAAATACTAAAGGGTTAGGTAGCTATTTAGATTGTTATAGTGCAATAGTTAGTTTAGGGTAAATAGCTGCTATGGGTTCGGGGCTCGCGTTCCGTATATTTATCTCTAAAAATAATATCCGGTCTTAAGGCCCTAATGTAGGTATCTTAAGTGTGGGGATTTCTTCTTAGAGGTTCTTAATTAATCGCTAGTATCGTGCTTTTTATTTAGCTTATTATTAATTTAAAATAGCTTAGTTTTATATAAGGGCGTCTATAAAAGACTTCTATATCTTTACTAGTTATTCTTAAAGTGCGGATATAATACTAGCGGCCGTTATGGGGGCTTTAGGGTCGTTTTATATTTCAGAGGTAGTATATAAGGTTAACGTAATATAGTATTACAGAGTAAGTATAAGCGACGATAATATATAGCAAGATAAATATTATTAAGCTATATATATAAACTGTATAAGAAGTTAAGACGTTATATAAGGAGAGAAGGTAGGGAAGCGGGAAGAAAGGGTATATATTGTTAGCTTAGTTGCTTAGTTAATATATACACGGAGTAGAATAGGATTTAGGTAGTAGTCTTAGCAGAACTTAGTAGGATTTAGTGGAACTTGGTGGAATATAGCAGAATATAGCAGATTGCCGTCAGATTGCCGCAAATTGCCGTCTCGTGGTTAGTCTTTAGTTGCTGAGTCGGTGGAAACAGGTGGACGTGTATAAGGTGTCACGGGGGTGTCCCGTGACAGTCTACGCCTATTAGGGAGGTTTTTAGTTTAGGGCTTAGGGATTTAATAAGGCTGTTAATTAGTGCGAAGTTATTCTAGCCTATTTCTCTTATATAACGGTTAAATTTAGAGAAGTATATTAGGAAACCTTTTATTCCTTAAGCTATATAGTTTATCTTTCTTTAAGTAATAGCTTAGCGGTTTAGGTTACTATATATAGCTTTAAAATAAATAGCCTTATGCTATTGAGGAAATTTGGAATTAGAGCTCTTGCTATACCCGGCCTAAAAAAGACTAAAACCAACTAAAAGAACCCCGAAAAACACCTAGAGAATCCCCCTAAGATGCATGCATTGCAGGGGAGGTATACGTCAAATAACGGTGGTTCGCACTTACGCGCGACCGCCAGTACTACGCCTAGTAATGGCCCCCTATAATAAGGATAGGCGAATACCACACTATAAAGCAAAAAGACCTCTATTAAGAAGGCATCTAATAAAATATAAAGCCTATTAGACGCGGTTAGTATTTAGAATTATAGGGGAGTAACTATTAGCTATAACAAACTAACGTAGCTAGTAGAATGGCTTCGCTAGTCTAGTAAACCTTAGGCGCCCCTCTAATAAACCCTTAATTAAATCCTCTAACAGCTAGGTAAAATTAAAAATAAATAAAAACCCTTTTTAATGGCGAACTGTACCTAGGCTGCTGTAGCTACGCTTCTATAGTATAGGGAACCTATCCCCTTTAAGATAATAACCGGGTATATAATTATAATATAACCAAATATAGAAAAACTAGAGGGGTTTAGAGGATAATTAAAAATAGAGGTCCTTATAGAGATTTATAAAGAGGTTTATAACGCTATTATAGTCTAATACCTTAGGAGCGGAGATATTAGAGTTACTCTAAAGGATTAATAGGTAAAGGAATAAGCTATAAGGGTAGGGGATAAGCTAGGAGAACGTATTAGTATAAAAGTGCTTTGTGAAGATTACCTAGTTAAAGTCCTAGCGGTTTCTATAAGCCTTAGGATAGAAAAGGGACGCTAGGTAAATAGCATGGTAACTATATAGGAGATAGTAAAATAAACGGAACTCCTTATACTAGGACTTAAAATTACCTAAATCTAATAGCTTTAATAGGAAAATGTAAACTAAGTATATAATAAGAATAATAAGAGGATATAAGGGTTACTAGAGACTTACTAGGGAGATACTAGTTAAACGTATAGCTCCCTTATTGTTAGCATACATATATTAGGAATGTAAAAACTCCTTATCTAAAAAGAAATAATTATAAATGGGTTTATATATAATATAAGGCTCTATAACCACAGACTACGCCTAAAATAATGCTATTACTATATATAATGGGGATATATCTAATCCATATACGCAGTATAAGTATGCTACGGCCACTATATAGGCCCCTACGATATAAGATACTACTTAAATTAAGACTAAATAAAATGCGTAAACTGCCACTAAAGTATATATAAAGCGTAGGAGAGAGAAAACTGCATTAAATATAGGAGATAGAAGGTAAGGGCTTAACAGTTATAGAAATAGCTGCACGCTAGGTTATATAAATAGAAATAATAGGCAATGGGCTAAGGGGATATAGGTACCTTTCTAGCGTTTCCTACCTTTAATACTAGGGGGCTAGGCTAGTTATCCCAAGCTTTAATAGGCCAGAAGTAACGCTATATAATATTACTAGACTAAATAGGGATATAAAGGTCGCAGGGGATATAAGGGAGAGGACGCCCTATAAAAAGACCCCTATAGATAGCTACAGTAAGCTTAAGACCAGGATAATTAAGAATTAGACTTAACGCGGTAAATATAATATTTGTAGCCAACCTATAAAGGGTATATAGCTAACTAGTAAGATTATGGAAAAAACTAGAGATAATAATAGATTTAGATATAAAAGGGCTAGTAGGAATAAAAGATATAGGAATAAAAAGCTCTATATAAAATAAGTAGAGACTATAGTGTAAATATAAGAAATAAAGGTTCTAAATATTCTAAAGAAAGTAGAAATAGAAAAAGTAAGGAACGAAGGAGAGGTAAAGAACCCTCGCTAGGGATCCGCCACTTATCCATTATATAGTATAACTACGGTAATACAAACCACCGTCTTATAAGGCCCCTACTAGACAGTCTAGATCTAGAGAAATACTATATCCTTACTATACAAGAGCCGTATTATAATACCTACATATAATTAATATACTGCCCCTAAGGATTTTAGCTCCTATATAAACTAAAAGCAGCCACACGCGTATACTTTATAATTAGTAAGACTATTAGCCTATCCTTATGGTTATAGTAGGCAGTTAACCCAGATATTGTAGTTGTAATAATTTAGATATATAGGGGACCGGTATAAATTATTAATATTTATAACCCTAGGGTTGTAGGGGTACTATAAACAGAGAATATTATATTAGTAATAAGCTTACTAGAAACTAAAGGTATAGAGTTTATTCTATTAGGAGGTATAAACCTCTACCACCTGCGGTAGGGGGTATTTATATTGCTGCTAAATAATAGGCAGAATGCCTACTAAAAGCTATAAATAGCTGGGGCCTTAAGCTGGCCACCCCCCTAGGAGTAATTATATGGCAATAAGGCACCGCTAAAAGTACGATTAACCTTATATTTATGGACGAAGGCCTATACTAGAGACTTAAAAGGTATAACCCTAAAGAAGAATATGCACTTGCCTTAGACTATATCCCTATCCAGATATAGCTAGACCTAAATATTAAGGCGTAACTAAATAGTAAAAGATATGCAATAAGGATGCTTAAGATAAACAGTTTCCTTAATATAGTTAAATAATAACTTTAAAACCTAGAAGAAATCTACCTAATACTAAATAAGCAAGGCTTAGAAGCTACCCCTAAGGAAATTAACTAAAGACTAGAAAGGATCTAGGCAGCAATTAAAAATAGGCTAAAAGGGCACTGCCTAGTCTTAAAACTAGGCCCCTATACGCGATACGTATAGTCCATATAATACGCGGTTCTTATTACTAGCTAATAATAAGTAAGAAGGAAATATATAAGTAGCCAGAACCCTAAAGATAAGAGATGATATAAAGACATAAAAACCAGTTAAAGAATACCCTAAAAAAAGAAGTAAGGAATAATTGGAGACGGTTTATAAATAAGCACACTTTTAACCTAAGCCTCCCCTATAATAAGGGCCTTTGGGCTATAGTAAAATAGGTAAAGAAAAAGGTAGAATATTTAGCAGAAGACCTATACCTACCACCCCTATCCAGAGTAGGGGAATTATAGGCCACTAATAATAATAATAAAAAGGCAAAGATTCTTATAGAAAGGTTCTTTCCCTAACCGGCTCTAGTAGACCTTAGTAATATTATAGGTAAAACATCGGTAACTTGCCTGTGGGTTAACAGCGATATAATAATAGAGGAAATGGCCAGAACTATTAGCCGCCTTTTAAATAATATAGTACTAGGACTAAATAGGATTCTAAATAAGGCCCTAAAGACCTATAGACTACTTATAGCACCCTAGCTTGCGGACGTAGCTAGAGTATACTTTGCTATAAGCTACTACCCATGACTCGGAAGATCTATAACGACAGTTATTCTATAAAAAGAAGGTAAAGTAGACTATTTAATCCCAGGAAGCTACCACCCTATTGCCTTAGAGAATGCCTTTAGTAAGATCTTAGAAAGGGTAATAGCGGACTATATAGTAGATAGCTAAGGAACACGCCCTATTATTATAAAGTTAAATAGGGGCAAGAAAGAACCGTTTAACACTATTAGCACTTATACTACTTGCTATCACTATTAAATCTGCATAGGCAATGCAAAGGGACTTTATAGTATTAATACTTAGCCTAGATATTAGTGGCGCCTACGATAACGTACCCTATAAGCGCCTCCTATACATCCTTAGGGTAAAGGGCTTCTTAAAATAGATTATATAATTTATCTAAGGGTTTATAGGCTAGAAAGAAATATTATTAATCTTTAGCGGATACTAGAGCCCCCCTATTACAGTTACAACAGAAATACTATAAGGATTACCTCTCTCGCCTATACTCTTTCTTTTCTTTATAAGTAACTTACTTAACTCCTTTAAGGAAGGGGCGACCTAGGGGATAGGCTTTATTAATAATACAAACCTAATTATATACGGGCTAATAGCCGTAAAGAACTGCAGAACACTAGAGAAAGCCTATAATACCTATATAGAATAGGCAAGACGATATAGAGTCTAATTCTTACTAGAGAAATACCAGCTAATCTACTTTATAAGAAAACGCAACTAATCTATAGACCTCTAGTATATAATTTATATCTAAGGCTTTAGGGGTTACCCAGTTTAAGGCCTAAGGGTATTAGGAGTATAGGTAGATAGTAAGCTCTAATAGAGCGTATATACGTTATAAGCGGCCTATAAGGGCTAAGTATAGTATACTGCAATATCTAGGATCGTTAATTCTATATAGGGCCCATACTTCTAGAGGTTACGCCTACTATATATAGTAGTCGTCTAGCCCACTATAATGTATAGATCTAGTATTTGGGCCATAGGAGAAACTAAGAAAGGCTCCCTTAAATCACTTCTTAAACTACTCCAAAAGGTCTAAACAGCCTGCCTTTAGAGCATAATAGGCGGGTATAAGCGAACGGCCACAGCACTGCTTAAGAAGGAAGCCAATATCCCCCCCTATAACTATATATTAAGGCCGCCGCAATATAAAGGGCGTAAAAGGAGCGCAACACTAAGGCCATAAAGTATATTAAGACACGCCTAAATAAACTATAGAGGGACCTTAGGGTGCCCCATAGGAGAATAAACCAATAACCCTAAAGTAGGGAGGATATATTAGAGAAATAGGTAGAGAAAGTAAAAGAAGAATAGTGCTAAGTTAGGGCCCAGGCCTATATAGAGGAGGAAGAGAGACGCATAAGAGGCTAGTAAAGATAATAGTAAAAGAGAGAAAGGAGCTAAAGTAGAGCTTAAAAGAATACTAGGAAACCATCTACCGTAATATAACACTGGTTAGACTAATACTAGAGAGGCGTATAGGAGTTAAAGGTATAGAGGCTAACCTAGGGAAAAGAAACCTAAGCTGTAGTATAGTTAATGCTATAGGGGATAAACACCTAAGGGCTCCGAGAAGGCCTAATAAAGGCAGAAAATATAATAGCAACACTCTTAAGAACAGGAATAATAGGACTAAAAGATTGGCTCTACTAGGTAGGTGTCCTAGTAGGTAGCCTAAGATACAAATATAGCTAGCTAAGATAGACACTAAAACACGTAATACTATTATGCCCCTTACGTATAAACTAAGAAGTAATACTCTTAGCAGCTAGCACAGAGGATTATAATACACTACTCTTAATATAAAAAGGTCTTAAGGCGGTTACCTAGTAGCTTATTAGCTAAAATATACTAAACCAGTTCTGGGTTATAAAGGAAATAGTAATAAAGGGCGGGAGGGCGAGTAATAGGCGCCCCCTAATAACTCTATAGTAGTAGAGTAAAGTTTACAATACTAGTGCGTCCGTAAGCTTGTTACGGCAGCAGTGGTTCCTAAAGAGGTTAAAAAGTAAGGTAGTAAGAGCACTATAGGTAACTTATAGGCGCCTCGCAGGCGCCTTATAGGCGAGTCCTAAAAGGCGGGGAGATAGATTATGGGGTTTTCTTAAATAGAGTTTTCTCCTTATATATATATAAGGAGTAGTCCGTGTAGGCCCAATAGGGATTTAAATCGGACGTTAAGCAATAAATTATTATTAATTATTATTATATATAGCTTTAAAAAGTACAACTAGGCTTTATACTAAGTTTGGCTAAAGGGGTTTAATAAAGTTAGCTACTTCTCCTTATAGTTAACTTAGGGCGTAATAAAGTTGGTTAGCTTTAGTTAGGTAACAGTTAGCGTTACTAGTTAGCTTATTTTTAAGCTAGCTTAGAAATAATTAAAGCTCTTATTATTTATTAGTAAATACTAGGGAATCTAGTAGTTATTTAAATTATTATAGTATAGTAGTTAGCTTAGGGTAAGTAACTATTACGGGTTCGGGGCTTATATTCCGTATATTTATCTCTAAAAATAGTGTTTAATCTTAAGGTTTTAATATAGGCATATTAAAGGTGTGGGCTTCTTCTTAGAGGTCCTTAATTAATTACTAGTATTATGCTTCTTATTTAGCTTATTATTAATTTAAAATAGCTTAGTTTTATATAAAGGCGTCTATAAAAGACTTTTATATCTCTAATAATTATTCTTAGAGTATAGATATAATACTAGCGGCCGTTATAGGAGCTTTAGGTTTGTTTTATATATTAATAGTAGTATAAGTAGTTAACGTAATATAGTATTACGGAGTAAGTATAAGCGATAATAATATATAGTAAGGTAGATATTATTAAGCTATATATATAGACTATATAAGGGAGTTAAAACGTTATATAAGGAAAGAAGGCAAGAAAATGGAAAGAAAGGGTATATATTATTAGCTTAGTTGCTTAATTAATATATATATAGAGCAGAATAGGATTTAGGTAGTAGTCCTAGCAGAACCTAGTAGAATTTAGTAAAACTTAGCGGAATATAGTAGAATATAGCAGATTACCGTCAGATTGCCGCAAATTGCCGTTAGATTACTGTCTTGTAGTTAGTCTTTAGTTATTAAGTTAGTAGAAACAGGTAAATGTATACAAGGTATTACGGGGGTATCCTATAATATAGAGCCCTCTATATAGGATCTAATATAGTAGATTATAATTCCAATTTAAAGCTTTATATACTAAATATTTTCAATACCTAATAACTAAATCTCTATATGGCCGGAATTAAAGTAAATTTACTACCCTAACTTAATTAAATACGCGTATAAGAGATATAACTATATACTAAGACCCTCTCCCTAATGGGCGGAGGCGGTATAGCTGTAGTAGCGACGTCTGATATAATCGATTAACCATATTATTGCCTACTTAGTGCGGACGTACAACGATGTAATAGCTTAGCAATAACGTAATAGCTTAGCGCCAAGTAATAGGAGGAGGGGGAGGAGGGGGAGAAAATTAGGGGTGGCTTAGCCACTACAAAAAGTTATAATAGTAATATAGTATTAAACTTTAAAAATTGTATGCTAGGAGCTTACTACGGTAATAAAGGATAAGGGGCTACTAGTATAAGTAGAGATCTACTATATATATCGTAAGATGGGTAGATATTAAGTAGAAACGACGCTAGAAGAAGGCCGCGAAAGCGCAGAAAGTAACTACGTGGAGTACCTTATAGTTAATACCAACTCTCCCCCTATATAAAGGATAGATAAAGGCAGAATCTATAGCCGCCTTTTTACTACGGACTAAGGTTTTAGGACTAAACGTATAGCTACTAAGTATCTATATCCTAAATACTATACTTACTATACATACGGATAGCCTATATAGATAGTACGTTATATAATACTCTTCTATAACCACCATATAGAAAGAGGTTAGCTATTTACTAGAGCGGGCATAAATAATATTACCTAAATGCTCTCTTTAAGTAGGGGCCTATATATAATAGCATAGTGGCTTATATATTAAGGAGTCCTCTAATAGTTCTAAATAGTAAATAAGATCTAATAAAAGGATATAAGAGGATACGCACTATTCTAGCCCCTTAGGGACTAGATATCCCCGCTAAGCTAAAGGCGCGTAGAAGAGCTACTAGACCCTTTTACTAACCCTTAGATATTCTAAGATACCTTAAAAGTATAGTATAAAAGGTAAATAGACTATAAAGGTAATATAGGCTAGGTGAAAGCGGAGCGCATAAGACTAGCTAGGAGGTTAAACTAAGGGTTTTCCCTTATTAGGGGTTTTTCCTATAAATAGAAGGTAGAAGCCTATATAGACCTAAAAAAGGGACCGAATTAGGCAATAAATAGAACAAATAATAATACTTATATTAGATAGTGGTATAGAGTTTTACTAGTTCTAATTATTAAATAGACCAATTAGGATTTTCTATACCTAGTATAGAAAATCATTATTAGCTTAGTTAAGGCGGTCAGTAGAACTAATATCTTTATATTAGGTCTTAGTAAGGTAAATTAGACTAATTAGACAACTTTAACTAGTAGTTAAAGTTCTTTAATATTTTTGGTATTATATAACCATATTATAAACGTTATAATATATTTAAAGTTCTTAAACCTAATACTATACTAATAAAGCCGCTATAGCAGTAGAACACGCCCACTAATTACTTAATAAAGAAATAACTACTCCTAATCAAACCTACGGTATAATATGCCCTAGACTTAATGTACGTATTATAGCCGGAAAGCCTGCGCGATATAGGAAGGTCAATATATAGAAAAATGTAACATTATAATAAACCTAATAGGGGGCGACTTAACTATAATAACTAAAGGACAACGACCAAAAATGGTAGAAACTTATAGACATCCTAAAAGATATTAAGGAAGATCTAAGGAAGGGAGAAGATAAATACCTATACGTAGGGGTAGCGCGTGCGGCCTAATAGGTAGGATAAATCGCCTAGGAACTTTGGATAAGGCATAATAGGAACTAGAACGCGGTAGAGGATAGGCTTAGGCGTATTAAGGAGGCTATAAAATTATAGGAAGCTCCAATAGTATAGGTAATAAAGCTATTATAGGCTAATATTGCTATAAGCGCCCGACCGGCGCCTCTTTAGCGTATACTTAGCGTGGTACCAGTTAGGGCTATAGTTAGGGTTAGAATACCAGAAATAGTAGGAGCGGAACTAGAATAGATTTTTATATTAATTAAGGTATATATACTAAGGGTAGTGGCGATAAGGGTACTATATAGCGGCGATATTAAAGTTACGCTCCCTAACCAGCAGATAAAATATTAGGTTATTACCTAGGGAGACACCCCTAAGTGTAAGATCCTTTAATAAAACTACCTAGTTAAAGTAATAGGGGTACCCCTTAATATATAAGTAGAAAGTAGGCGAGGCGCTATAAATATATAGCTTATTTAAAGGATTACAGAGGCTACTAAAAAACTAGTCCTAGGAATTATTATAACTAGAGTTGTATAGCTTAATAAAGAACGTATAATGTATATAGGGGAGTTACCGGGGTTCTAAAAGGTTAAAACGCGCGGTACCCTAATACTTAGCCTACTAATATAAGAGATGTAGGCAGCACTAGCCTATAAGGAAGTGGTAATAAATAGCCTCTGGTATAAGGCCTGGCTCTACCACTACAGAGTCTAAGTTAGATAATGCTTTAAATGCTAATAGTGGGGATATACCTAGAGTATATGCGGGAGGTAGGTAAGGTGCGGGGAGTATACTAATACTTATAATACTAAAGACTGCCCTAAAGATAAGGAAGCTAGATGCGTAAATTATAGTAAAGAATATAGAGTATAGCAGAAGATGGCCTATAAAACCTTCTAGGTATACTAAGAAGCCACTATAATAAGATAAGCCTAGCTATATTAGATTACAGCTACGCTATAGGGAAACGCCTATAAGGAGAAGGAGATAAGTAGGGTAAGTAAAGGTAGGTATATAGTCGCTTAACGGAAGAGATATAGGGTACCCACCTTAGTAGGAGTACTATTTACCTAACCGGTAGTAAAACGGAGCGTAGGACGCCTATAAGGTAGTACTAATATAGCCAGAAACCCATTCTAGTAGAGAATCCTAACTATAACGGCCCTAGCTAAGACGCCTTAGATATAAAGGGAAGACGCCTATAAGTTACTAAATAAGTTATAAAAGGGGTAATAATAGTACAATATAACTGCGGACACTTAAACTACAAAGTAATACGCCCTTTGTTTAATAGCTTTAACCTAAAAGATTATTAGAAAATAGCCCTATAAGAACTAGTATATAATAAGTAAACCCGAAAAATATATAAACTAAAAGAATACTACCTCCTATACGAACTAGACCCGGCTGCCTACGCGTACTTCCTAATTAGCTAATATATTAATATATAGGCGTAGAGCTACCAAACTATTAGCCCTAATATAGCTAAAGTATAAATAGCTACAGATAGGGCCTAAATTAGTATAATTAACGTCTATAACCTAAGCGACAATAGGCCCCAGATAACTACGTGTGAACTACTATAATACACTATTAATATAGTAGAAGGCGAGATAATAGTCCTAGGGGATTTTAATGCGCACTATATAGCATAGGGAGGCTAGTAGGCTATAGTAGAAGTATAGGTAACTTACCTACTTAATAAACTAGAAACGCGAGGCCTTGTTTTAGCACTTATAGACCGGCTAGCGTTCTATAGAATAGAAAATATATAGGCAATAACTGTAGATTATATACCTATACGGATCGCTCTTAACGTTAACGCCCTAGCGTAATAACCCGCCAGAGATACGCTATATAAAAACTTAACCAGAAAAATACTCCTAAAAAATTACTAATAGACTAGCACTAATACTAAAGGTAATACTAGTAGATATCTAGAGAATTATAAGCAACTATTTAGAAGAGTACTACCTAAAAGCGCAACCCAGTAAACACACTAGGCGGAAATGGTCGCTAAAGGCGGTATATAACGGAACCTTATAGCAAGAACTACGATGGGCTCGTTAATAGGCTAGGTGTGTAGGTAAAGCAAGTAAGTTAATAACGTATTTAATAACTGGTGGAGTGGTTGCCTAATAGATTAACTCTAATTATATTCTAAGAATTACTATAAGGAAGAAACTATTTAGGTAGGGATTAAGGGTCCTTAAATACACAACCGTACTCCTATAAAATCCTTCTTATACGTAATATACGTGTTATATATAAGGTATATAAGTTTCTCTTATTTCTCTTGTTTAATACATAGCATGTTATATAACTTGCTTACTATTTTTTATTATATAGTTCTACCAGTTCTATCTTAGACCGTACTTATATTAACTAACTAGCTTCTTCTAACTCTTCTCTAAGTAGTTATAATATTATACTTAAAGCGTTCATAACACCATCTCCCTCCTCTTTATTTTCGTCCTTAAAGATTCTAAATATCTTTAAGTTATTTACTAGAGGTATAATATCCATCTAATTAATCTAGTTAATATCGTTACTTATTATACCTAAAGCATCTTCCTCTTTATACACGCAACGTTGTGCCTATACTATTGCTGCTATATTATTACTAGGTAAGATTATACCATCTTTATATTCTTGTTATGTAAGAAAGGGGTTAGTTTATATTACGCTGGCAAGTCCTTTATCTTAGCAACCGTCCTCTTATTTAGAGTATACTAAAGTAAATATTTATTCCTCCTGTAACGTTTATTTTACTTCTAACACTAAATATACGCGTTTTATAACTTTTAGTAGTTTCTAAGTTCCCTAAGTAATTTATTGTAGGGTTTTATGTTTAAACTATTACTGTAAAGCTAGATAGTAACCTAGTATAGGCCCTTACTAAGCTTAAGCGTTCTTAAAATACAGAATAGAAGGCCCTAGATACTTATATCGCGGCGTTTATTTAGCTACTTTATCTTAAAAAAGTTTATAAGAAGGTCCGTTTTAAGGAGTAGAAACTTATAAAATAAGGTCTGCAGGAACTTAGTAATAAAAGAACCGACTTTCTTCCTATAAAGGAAATAACTCTAAGTAGTTTAGCAGTCGCTCTTCCTAGGTCCCCCTTAGGTAACTTATTCTTTAGCGATCCTTCCTTATCTATATTACCTAACCTGTTTTCCTCTAATACTCCTATACCTTTTCTATAGTATTTCTTAGATTTTCTAATAGCTCCTAAGTAATCTTAGTGTAGCCTATCTACTTTACTTTATACTATATTTTATTATCTATATCCTTATAATTAATAATCTTTAAAATTTACTATTTGTTCTCTTCTTGTCCTCTATATATATCTTCTTTATAAATTAATAGCTTAATATTCCTATGTGCTGGCTCTAGTATTGCAATATACTATATAGGGTAGATTTTTATTTTGGCTAGTAGGTTTAACTTAAATATAACCGGTAAAATCCTTTATATAATTTTAAAAGGTCTTAGTTTAATATAGTCTAACTTTTTACTTAGTTATTAACTCTTAAAATTTTTGTGTAGTAGCTATACTTTATCTCCCTCCTTAAGATCTGGTCCCTTAGATCTCTTAGCGTTATAGTATCTTTTTATTCTTTATTATACTACCTTAGCTATTTCTATAAGGTTTATATAAAGATTTATTAAAGTCTCTATTCTTTACTTAGCTATGCTATTTATCTTTTTTGCTTAATATAGCAATAATAATATTCTTGGCTTATATCTATAATTCGCCTTAAATAGTAAAGTACCTATTTCTTCCTATAGTGTTATATTATATATAAACTGTATAACTAGTAATAGTAATACCTAATTATTCTATACGTAATTAATATAGTGCCTTAGATACTGCTTTAGTATCTAGTTTAATCTTTCTATTTAACCGTCTGTCTGCAGATAATATGCGGTAAAAGTTGCTACTTTAACTCCTTGTTCCGCTAAGAATACCTCCTAAAATACTACTACGAATTTTAGATCTCTATTTAATATAATTTTACTTAATGCTCTATATCTTATAAATACTTCTTTAATATAAATTCTAGCGATATCTTCTACTAATATTTCTTCTATGCATGCTATAAAGTATCCCCACTTTATAAGCTTATCCACTATTACTAAAATTACGTTATAGTCTTATCCGGTAATAGGGTTTTTTAACTTTAGTAATTTAATAATAAAGTCCTATAATATAACCTCCTATAGTCTTTCTAGTATTTTAATAGGTTGTAGCCCTCCGTACGGCTTATGCCTTATTAGTTTATTCCTTTAGCAATCTAAACACTCCTTAGTAACCTTCCTAGCTATTCTTTAAATTCCGTTAATAATATACTCCTCTTAAAGTCTTAATACTAAGCCTATAGCTCCGTTATATCCTTAAGTTAGTCCCTTATAGAAGTCTTTTATAAAGTGCTCTACTATACTTTTTAGGATATACTTTACTTCCTAGTTTTTGTATATATTTATCTATAGATCTTCTAGCTATACTTTTAGAATTCTTTACGCCTAAAAGCTTTTTAGTAACTTATAAATTTTCTCTAGTTCTTTATAAGTTATTATAATTTTCAGATAATTATATCTAATCAGTCTATCTATATCTTTTCG
>Ga0307515_10001686_pt1 | contig 49261 bp, 47 predicted proteins | sample 17_EM_MG_FD_194513 | JGI IMG/M metagenome (GOLD analysis project Ga0307515, IMG submission 194513) | Populus trichocarpa ectomycorrhiza microbial communities from riparian zone in the Pacific Northwest, United States - 17_EM | ecosystem: Host-associated > Plants > Roots > Unclassified | place... | reverse complement strand
CAACCAGCAGCTCTTTTAGTTGTGACCACAGGGTTACTTCCAGACCCTTTACCACAGCTTAAATGCAATTGTAAGAAGGTCTGTATAAGTTTTGCATCTTCTATCTTTATAGTCTACTCTGCATGCTCTCAAAAAGCCTATTAAAGACAATCATTACATTGGCACAGTTGAACGAATCGCGTTGCAAGAAGCCCGCAATAATCACTTAGTCAGCGAGAGCGCCGCTTCGGAAGACATCAAACTAATAACCTTTACGTCCAACCTCACCAACGGCAAGTCGTGCATAGCAGCCCATCTTCAGCCTGTTCTACACATTTCCCATGTCTCCGCTACTTTCAGACACTCTGTGCCATAGCCAATTCGTCTCACCTGGTCTCTGGAGCTCTTTCTCTTGGCGGCTGTTCTCCCTCTCACCTCATCAGCTTTAAAATTTTAAGTCTCTCATTCACCACGTTTATCTCTATAATACTCTTGCTTGCACTCAATTTTAAAAACCCAAAGGCCTCCAATACGTGCTGCCTACTGCCTTGCGAAGGCTTGTGCATTTTCTTCGCCAAGCCTTGTGAACTGAATCTAGCTTGAGACGTAAGTAAATCCCCCACTTTTCCCTTCTCTACTCCACCAAGATAACTATATCCACAACTTCGTTCATCAAAGCCTCATCTTGCTTTTGACAGAATTGTATTCTCATATTCCATTAGCTAGAAAGGCTGTTTTCGGATGGCGTGGAGTGGTCCCGCGGCAGGCACGGCGCCATATCAACCACCCCAGTACGCAAATGGCCAGCCACCGTACCAGCAACCACCTTACGGTCAACAACCACAGCAATATCCTCAACAGCCATATGGTCAGCAATCTCCGTACGGTCAACAGCCTTATCAGCAGCCACCCTATGGCCAATCTCAATATCCTCAGGGTGCTCCTCCACAGCAAGGGCAACCTCCTAGTCAGTAAGTCATGCTCGATGATTTCTTATTTTGTGATCATTGCATTATTTTTGTGTAAAATTGATTACGCATAACCAACTATGACTCACTTCGGCACGTGTCTCGTAAAACTGGTTGTAGTTTAATGGTGCTGATAACGTGATAGACCGCCATATCAGAAGCGTAAAGGCAATCCAATAATCACACGCTATCCACCTCCACCAGGTTATCGTGGTCCTGCACAAAATCAAGGTCCTCCTTACGGACAGAACCAGTATCCGCCACCTCAGGGTGGTTATCAGCCTCCTCCACAAGGTGGATATCAGCAGGGATATCAACAACCTCCAAACTATCAGCAGAATCAAGGCTATCAGCAACCACAAAGTTACCCGCCACAGCAAGGCCCGTATCGACCTCCGCCAAATTATCAACAGTCTGGAGGGTACCAACAGCTTCCTCAGAATTATCAGCAAGGCTATCCTCAGCCTAGTTACCCGCCAAATCAAGGAGGGTATCAGCAACCGCAAGGCTATCAGCAACCTCCACAAGGCTATCCACCTCAGCAAGCAAGCTACCAAGGCTACCCGCCTCAATCCGGCCAGCCGCCTCAAGGTCCACCGGATCCTAATGCCCCGCCATATCCACAGTCCGGACAACCTTGGCAACCTCCAAATCAACAACCGCCTTATCCTCCAAATGATCAGTATGGCCCGTATGGCCCCCAGCCTCCAAGCGCACAAGACCCGAACGCAACGCCTATTCCAACCCCGGCACAGCCTCACACAGATCAAACCACACCGATTCAAGGACAGCCTTCCAGCGCTGTGAGCATGAACCCCGACCCGGCCAATGGATCAAAGCCCGGTGAACTATACCTAGCTTGGGATGACTGGGACTTCGACTTCGATGGTGCCATATGGCCGAAAGGAAATGAACCAATCGATCCGAATCTGAGCCTTGGTGTTATCTGTGAGTCATATCAACGCCAGAGTTTCGGTATGAGAGTCTAATGTTCTATAGTATGGCGCCCAGCGAAGCAGGTGACCCGTGCTCTGCCTTCGACATATGCCGAAGCAGAAGAACAAGCGTTGCGGCCGCCTGCCGAGAAGCTTGGAAACGGAGAGTCCGTGTCCATCTATTTCACACTAGAGAACTCGCACGAAGCTTTCTTGAATGTGAGGCAAACAGACGATTGGCCCAATGTCATGGACGATCCGATTTTCGTCGAATTTCCGGACATAAACGTTGAGCTCATATCTTTGGAAGATGTGATTGCAAACCGCGACCGTCCTGATTGGTCGGTCGAAGAGGTTGTTCAGGATAGAGAAGATAGAGAAATAACCGATTCTAATTGGAACGTCATGGATAACCTTGAGCAAGCCTTGACTTCAGGTCAACATTCTGCCAACGAGCCGGAATCAGGCGCAAGGGATAAATCAGATTCTCCACACGCCCAGCCTTCGGCTGCAAAGGATCAAAGTCAGGAAGATATACTTGCTCAATTGGGCGTTACGGGTTCACCAAAGCCAGTATATTCGACTCCAGGTCCAGCCTATATGCCTCCTCAACCTGTAGAGGAGCCCATGAAAACTCCAGATAAACCCCCACGGTAAGAAGGTTGTTCGTATAGCTATGAATTTAACTGACGTACTACCAGACCTTACGGCGATAAGGGACCCCCCCGCTCTAATTCGTACAGCGGCTACCGGAGTTCGTCATATGGGCAACCTCCTCAGCGCGGCTACGGCTCAATGCCATCTCATCATTCACATCCTCCCCTCCTCCCTGAATCCGAGAATTCTCCATCCCATGACCCGTGGAAGGTTGATCAGCCATTGAATCGCGCCAATGGACATGCTAGCTACGATGGTACGCGCGATAGTCCTGCTCGATCCGAGGGAAGCAATCGTACCTTAGCAGGCTCTGACTTCGAAATGGAAAATAAGACTAACGCAACGAACGGGGCTGACAAAATCGGTCCACCGGAGCCTCGGCTGCAGCGCACTGAAAGTTCCGCCTCAAGGAAACGAAGCTATGATGAGACTGATCAAGAGGATGGTAAATTGCGACAGTCCGATGATTATACGCCTCGCTTAAAGAGACGCCAGCCACAAGTCGCCGCCGCTTATAGGTAAGATTGTTCCGGGGTGTTGTATTCATTGCTGATGTTCCTAGTCGTCGATAATAGGTCTGCCATAGCGTAATGAAGATGTTGCTCTACGCTGTTAAAGTCCTGCTCTTTAAAGAGTAAAAGTAATAATCGCCGCCTGTACTATATACACTCTGCATCGCGCGATGGCGCGGGTGGGATTTTTCTCATGTCCTCTAGTCTGTTGACCTAATTATGGTCCAGTCTGGGTTGTCTCTTAATATCAGGCTTTAGCGACCGGGGCCAAGAAGCTCCATAGATCGCTCTCTGGCATTAGTGCACTTTCTATTTATCTTTTACTGTCTCCAGGCCTCTGTCTGTTGCTTCAGACCCTGTTATTCTTTTAAAACTTCATCTCGTGGCGATTCGGTTTTCGTAGTCTTTTTCTGTATGTTTTTCAAGTTACTCAGCTGTCACACATGTCGTCCCGGCTAAATAGTAATCTCTTGTCACTCTGCTCGTTGACCATGAACATTCCGAACCTCGTTAGCTCACTCGTCACTTGTCTGTTGGTCAGGGATCCGAGTTTCAACAACCTCTATAAATCCTTCAAATCACCTCTAATTTCATGGCTCTCACGCTAAACCGTCAATCGTTAGATTCTCTACTGCCCAGTGGTGTTACTTTATTTATTAATTTCGGCTGTCCCTATAAATGTAGCGTTTATGGGAATGAGTTGGAGAAGACGTCACCATTCTATTTCAGAAAGCGTTGGGCGGAACCGAGACGATATTTTACCACCTAAATATCTTTACGAATTGGAACGCGACTACGCATGGCTCACGGTTATGCTTTGGGCCTCTTTTGAAAAATTTCAGAAGCTTATCGGAATGGCTTGTGGTGTGGCAACCATTAGACGACTTACCCTTTCCACTCTTATCTTCCAAGAGCCGACCTGATGCATAACCCTGAGCTGTGTGTAGCTGAATTCCAACACTCGTCATTCAGTATCACGACCAGGAGTCAGCTTTCGAAGGATAAGCGTCAGTGGTAAGACCATAAGACCTCAAGAGGCATAGATTTCAGATAGTTGACTATCATTTCACCAACCTATCCCCCTCGCCTTCGTCATCACTTTCCTCACTCTCGCTCTCCTCTTCCTCCTCCGTACTTTCCTCCTCCTCTTCGGTCTCCTCTTCGGTTTCCTCGCTCTCTTCTTTATCCTCTGCCAGCCAATCATCCAACGACCTTTCCTTGATGCCATTCGTATTTTTCGGGGCAAGGCCCGTATCTACAACCCTGCCAACACCAACTGCGCTGTCCAACTTCTCACTTGCCGTCTCCCTCCGACCTGGCTCGTACTCCTTGCCAGGGCCTCCAGCCTCGTCTCTCAACCGTGAATCAGGCTCCTTCCCTTCTTCCACCCACGGCGGTAGATCCTCGTATCCTCTGAGTCCGCCCACACCACCTTCATCCCCGACGACCAGACTCGCGCTGCCGAGCGTATAACCCTTGCGAGTTTCGCTGGGGCTTGGCGTCTGCGGAACAGGCTTCGGTGCGAGGAGAAGGAGAGAGGCTAGCTGGGTGGACGAAGGGGTGGCGAGCAGCGCACGGTAGACGCGGGCGCGATCTCTGAGATCGTAGGAGGTGTCATAGCGGGTGAGAAGCAAGACATAGTGATAGAGTGCTTGTATCGGATGTGGTTTCTCCGCTTCCTTATGCCCTTGGTGCAGGGCTTCCTTCGCTAGCTCCGTGTCCCTGAATCCGCCCTCCTCCTCAAACCCAGATAGCAGCGATGCCGCGTCCTGAGGCTGCGATGTCTGGGGCACGGGGTCCGGAGGCGGATTCGCGTTCAAGTAATGCACATACACTTTCGCGGCCAGCAGCACAATCTGCAGCTTGGCCGCCTCCGCCTCATCACTGAACCCCTTGACCAGAATGCGCAGCACGTCGGCAGCGATGTTGTTCTCCGGGTCCAGTCCCGCGAACTCGCCGACCAGCCATATGATGCTGGCGCGGGCCTGCGCGCTGGTCGCCGCGTCCAGATGCTTCGCCAGCCGCACGACGGTGGTGCGGTGCGCGCCAGGATCCCGCTGGATCAGGTGCCGGATGACCTCGAGGCTCTCGGCGACGAGATGCGCGTCCGCGCTGCCGATGTGCGCGAGCAGCAGGCGCAGGCAGCGCGCCGAGGTGCGCGGGCTCGTCGCGCTGCTCTGCGCGCAGCGGCCGATGGCCCGCACGGCTTCGCGCACCAGGCCCGGGTCCTGCGACCCGCTGCGCGAGAAGTGCGACAGCTCGGCCAGGATCAGGCTCTGCAGCCGCGCTGGCGCGTGCGGGAAGATCAGGGTGAGTAGCTCCAGCTTCAGGCGCCAGATGTGCGGCGCGTCGGTGCTGCGCACCAGGAAGTGGGTGTAGTGCGCGGCGAAGGGCTCGGGCCGCGCCAGGCACACCTGCACGATGTTGTAGAGCGCAATGTGCTGGATGTCGGTCCCGGAGCGTAGTAAGGAGATTAATGGCCCGATGGCGCTGTCGAGGTAGGTCGAGTTCCCGAGGTAGAGGTAGCAGCGGACGACGGCGATGACGACGGCGGAGTTGCGCGATTGCAGGAGCGGCGTGCATGATTTGAGGAGGAGGTCGAGATCTGGGTCTAGGAGGACGATTTCTTCGGTAGTGTGGGAGGGGTTGTCGTCATCTGAAGAGCCGTCCGAGTCGTAGAATCCTTTGGTAGTTTTTGTAGTGGCAGTATCATTAGTATTCGAACTACTTTTCTTAACACGCCTTGTCCGTCGTGGGAAGCATTTCCGTGCATATATCATCATGAGTCGCAATGTGGCCAGCTGACCCCATTCGTCCATGTCTACTAGCTTGCGGATGAGGCTGCGATAGTGGGGGTGTATTAAATCCATCCGTTCTGGACAGACTTCCAGAAAGGCGGCGACGGCCGCGCCGGCCACGAAGTATTGCTTGTCTCCCAGCAGTGTTGAGAGGTACTCCAGAAGCTGCGGCAGCGTTGTAGGGTCCAAGGAGTAGCATTTCGGTATAGCCAACGCCGCTGCTCGCCGTACATACGGACTCATATCGCCTGCTCCACGCTTGATACCCAGGGACACAATCTGGCTAATGACGGGGACACGGATGCCCGACATTACACGAAGCGCTAGCGCCCGCAGCTGGGGGTTCGAGTCTGTGAGAGACTTCTGGATCGTGTTGATGGACAGCAGCGCCGTATCCGGCTCCGCTTCGGCATGGTGGAGTAGGTATATGTAGACGAGCTTCTTTATTTCAAGGGAAGGCGATGCGATATTTTTGATTACAGAGCTGAAGTAGGGAAGGGTGGGTTGGTTGCGGTGGGTCATCTATGCAATAATATAAGTTAGCATTAGAGTTTATGCCGGATAGCGGAGGGGTGGTCGTACAGTGATGACTTTCCGCAGACCTTCGAGCACGTCGCGGTCGGAGCGGCTGTCGAGCAGCTTCTTGAGTTGGGCGGCAGGGAGCACGCGAGTCGACGTCTTGCGGATGTAGCTGGCATCGCGTGCAGCTTCGAGGGTGAGGTCTCGAGCTGCGGGAGTAAATTGGGCGTAAGTTGCTGGATGCATGACGAGGGATGATGGTGTAGAGTGTACCTGTTTCCAGCATGCTAGAGATGCGGGATATAGACTCCATTTCTCCGCCTTTCCTCTTGGAGGAGTTGAGACGTATGAGCGTTGTTGGTTGTAGTTTTTTCCGGGGAACGGGTGGGGGTGACGTTGAGGTGGTCGCGTGGGATGGCTCAAGCTGTTTCTCCTCGACTCCACAACACAATTCCGCTATGGGTTGAAAAACAAAGCGAGGCGGCATCTGTCGATATACGGTGCTCTCTATAGCTTTCTAAATCTACGGAGACACCACCACACTCTACTATTTCAAATATGTCCAGCACACGACCAGACTCAAACCCACCACACAGCTCCATACTCTAGAGCAATCCAGCAACACAACTTCCTCCTCCCTCCTCCAATGGACCCAGCTATACCGCGTAAGCCCTCCCTCACCCCCACCGTCCTCCACCCGCCCAGCCTCCCCGGCTTCCTCACCCACCTCGTCTCGCAGCCTTCGCCGCCCCAAACCACCGTCATAGTCTGCACCTCGCGCTCCGCCTTCCTCGCCGACCTCCTCACCTCCCTCACTCCGACACCCCAATCAAACACCCAAGACCAAGACCAAGACCAAGCAGCCCAGCCCCTCCTCCCCCCAACCCTCCGCACTCTCCTCGCCTCCCAGCGCATCCGCCTCGCCTTCTGCGCCTCCGTCCCCGCCCTGCACGCCTATCTGGCCGCATACAGCGGGCCGGCCAGGGAACCAGGTGCTGGAGCCGATATGGCGCGGAAGGAGAGCGAGGGCGAGGAGGAGCAGCATCCGGTGCTGGTGCTGCTGAATCCGCTCGCGCTGCTTGCGCCGACGCCGGCGTTCTCGGCGCAGGGGCTCGGGAGGCTGGTCGCGGCGGGGGTGGAGGCGGCGGGGAGGGCGGGCGCAAGACTGCTGGTTGTGGAGTGTGTGGGGCCGGGTGCTGGAAGAGGGCGGAGAGGGGTGGTGGGGGAGGGGGAGGACGTTGATATGGAGTTGGGATTGGATGAGGGGGGTGCTGGGGATGGGGAAGGGGTGGAAGGGCGATTTGATTCGAGGGAGGAGGATCCATGGGAGCAGGATATTCCTATTCTGAATGTGTCGGTGAGGAGGTTTGGGTCGGGCGGTGGGGAAAGGGGATGGGCGGGACGGACGGTTAAGACGAGGAGGGTTATGGAAAGGTGGTGCCGGTTCTCTTCTTTGGAGGGTTATTGACCGTGAGGTGGAACGGGTTCTTATGGGGTTTATATAAGAACAATATCACGCTCATACAACCTTCCAGCTGCTCCTCCTGAAGCGTCTCGGATTACCTCGAGTAGTGCTTTGGCTCTGGAAAACGGTGGCGGTATCCTTCTCAATGCTCTTCTTGATCGTTTTCGCGTTTGCGTCGGCCACCACTACAATTCCCTAAGAGATCTCTTATGCTGGATTTGAACCCCTCAAATCTTTTGATTACACTGCTCAACTCTGCCTGGATATTGTACTTTGCTAGTGAAGCGAGGTACTGAAGTAGCGTTAAATCACTTGCCATATGTTCTCTATCTCCCAGATATTAATTAGATTGAATTGGGCTAAACATACTAAAACACTCCAAAGCCTTGGTCCAATCTCAAAAGATTTGGTCAAGGGTCGTACCATGCTTTATGCGACTAAACACCTGTGCTTAAGAATTAAAGAGAAGTAAGGCAGTCAAGCTCGCTTGAAAAGGATTTGAATTGTAGTTAGATTGCTCTCTAGCTCCACCTTAGGCTTTTGCACCTACTCAGTCTCATAGGATCTCATGATATCATCTACATCTTCAACCACGAACAACCCTTGCCCTAAATTCTTCTTCTAGTACAACCAACTAGCTACCTGAACTGAACAACGCTTCTGGCCAGCCCACCCACAGTTCATATTCGGTATCATTTTCCAACTTAATACACCACTTCTACCTACAGATGCCACAGCCCAAGAAAAGCCCATAACAGACCATCTTCTACCAGTCCTTCTTGATATCAAAAGACCACTCAAACTTGAGATGCGTCTGGTTGTCGTCGTCGACGAACTTGGAGGTGGCATTGTAGTGACCGCGGGTTATCATGCCGGAGGGGGCGGTTTCAGGTTCAACTGTAGGAAGGGGACATTAGCAGTGTTTTTTTTTTCGAAGCGGAAGAGCAATGAAGTCCATCACACTTACACTTCTTCTCATAGAGTGGTTTCTCCTCGGTATTAGGGCTATAAGAACCCTGGATATCATCCAAGTCAGCATTCCATCCATCGTTCAATGAAGTAGGGTCAATTTACAATCATCTCCTGCATCTTGTTCGACACGCCCAGCCGCTTAACCACCTGCACGTATTTCATGCCCGACAGAATCTGATGTTGCACCTTGAACTGCGCCTTCATGCGGAATACTGCACCCTCCTTGATTGTGAATGGCTTGCTCTTGAGAGCGTCGACGGCGCCCGGCTGCTTCAGGTCAATAATTATGTCGGGTCGTCCTTCGACTTCGAGACCGAGGGAGAGGATGATGCATTTGCGTGGGTCGCTGGGGTCGGAGATGTCTTTTCCGGTGCCAAGTCCTAGAGACTCTTTCCACTTGCGGAGGGATTCGTCGTTTTGGTCTGGTGTTGTGGTCAGTTAGAGGACTAGATCGGTTGGCTCAAGCATTGCGTATAAATAATGGTAGAGAATAGAAGCAAATGTTTTAATGTTTGGGTTAGAAGCAGGGATATATGCAGGGGAATAGTGTACGCTATGGCGTGTGTTCAGAGATACGAGGACAAAAGTCACAGTGAGGGGCAGCTCAACTTGCTCGTGAGACCAAAAAGCGGCTTCCAGGAATTCAAAAGTACATATGCGGTGCTGATGGTGTAGAATGGGTGGCAAGAGCTCCGAGATCACTCACCTAGCTTTTGATACTCATCAATGGTCTTCTTCTCACCAACCTTAAACCCCTCAGTGTGCTCTGGCTGAAGCTCGTCGTCGTGATCGTGCGTCATGTCTGCAGCTTTTTGAGGGATTCGGTAACAAAAGCGAGGAGATGGGCTTCGATGCGGTTAGAGTTGTAGGTTGACTAAAGTATCAGGCGGCTGAAGAGGGGTGGGTATGCGAAGAAGATGTGTCAAAATGCGTGAAGCAGCCTTTTGTTGCCTCATCTGTGACATGTGGGGCAGCAGCAGGGCCGTGCAACGAACGTCCACACCGCCTCTCGAAATAGCTCTGCGACTGGTGAAGCACGAAGTGGCAGGTTATGTAAGCCTGCGCTGGGATATCGAGGCCCATGATTGGATTTGCGTTGAAACGGGTGGTGCGCCAGCTGAGGCACGTCTGAGGTGTCATTGCTGTGCCCCGCTGCGCCTTCGCTGTGCCTTTTCACGATGGATGGTGTGAAGCTTTTGACATGATAACGGATTTCGACTGAGCCTCGATAACCTCGAGGCGACTGTTTGAACGGATACTTCAATGTGAAGGCGATGACTCCTGAAGATGTATGCAGGTGAATCTGGAGAAATCATTTTGGAACTACTTCACCTAACTAGGAACACGTGTCGGGATATATCCACAAAAATATTCTTGCTGTCGTGAGGGCTTCTTCACGACCTTTCAATAATGAATTCACTTCTCTAAATGTATTCGAGACATCCAGCAGAGCCATTCACCCACTACTATTCACCCACTACTCGAGCTCCAGCAGAGCTGTCAGGACTCGAGCAAACTAGTGGGGATCCCCGGCATGCCGAAGAGGTGGATCTGACAGTGCAGGTCATTCTTACCTATTCGATAACTCGTTCAAGCTTCGAAACTAGCATGACCGTTGAATTTATGGAAAGATCTGGTGTGCCATGATGCACACCCTTCCCATCCCTGGTCCCCCCAGAAAGGAGGCGCAAGCTTGATCAACAACAGGCTTTGACTGGCTTGAACAAGCTTGGTCGCTCTGTTGCACCGATTGATGAACTCCCTGTCGCATCGTCGCATCTATCACATCCCTGATGGGTAATCCGAGGCCGAAATAAGGAATTTGCGTGATCGAATGATGATTGAAGTCCGGGGAAAATCTCGACTCCCAACCTCTTTCTGGCCAGCCACGCCTCCATCTGCCTAGCCCGCAAGGATACAACCCCGAACACCCAAGTCAAAGCTCTCACCATCTCCCTCGCCTAGCAACCAGAACTGCATCTCCAAACATTCTACAGAGACGTTAATTGCATCGCGCGCATACTTTATTTGCTGTCGCATTCACTCACAAGCCGACTCCGTCCACGGTAGCAGCTTGCCAGCAGAGCCGGTGGCTGAGGTTGCGCGCCCAAGTCACCCTCTCGTCACCCCCATCAACGCGCTGGCGCTGCAGCAGAAAACTTCTGCTTCCCGACCTCGTTTCATCATCTCCATCACTCTCCAAAATGGTTTCCAAGCGATCACTACCAGAGAGGCGAAATCCTCTAGTTGAGCCTGAGAACTCTCCTTCCCGTACGTACACGTAGTGCATCGCGCATTGCGCATCTCCTGGAACTCCATCGCTAACCATCGCAGACGAGATTCTTGTCGAGCGGCGGCGGTTAGGCCAAACGAACCTTGCCGTGAAGCCCGGCCAGACAGGTCTCGTAAACGCCTCCAAGATTGAGAACTTGGGTTCCTTCGACTATGCCCACCTCCGCGCCCCCTTACCAAAGGACCTGAGCGGATCCGGCATATTTTCGCTGTCGAAGACGTCCTCGTACCCCGAATCATACTTCTTGATGGTACGATAATGCGGTGGTTGATTGAGCAAGAACTCGATGGCTGACCTGAAATCTATAGCGCCGAAGCAGCGATGGTTACATAAGCGCGACTGGGATGTTCAAAGCTGCATTTCCATGGGCATCTGTAGCTGAAGAGGAAGCTGAGCGAAAATATCAAAAGACGTTCCCGTCTGCTGACTCCGAAGAGGTGGCTGGAAGCGTATGGGTAGCGCCAGAAGACGGTACGTCAAACAGCGTTGGATTATTACGAGGATTACACCAGTCGGCATTCTAACATCAATACTTCCCCAGCACTCAAACTTGCGGATGAGTATGCCATGCGCCGATGGATCGTCGCACTACTCGACGCTGAACCGATAGAAAAGGGCAGCAAGGACAAGAACAACATCGAGATCATGACACCTCCAAGGTTTATCATACCGGAAAAGGGCTCGCTACTCCCGCCTTCGGCATCAGTCCGCGCTACGCGGAGCAGGACTTCCCGCTCTGTGTCCCCAAGCAAGGTTGCAACCCCCGGCAGGAAAATCGCGAGCCCTCGAAAGTCGCGTACCACAAGGAACTCAGTGAAGACGGAACCCTCTACCGCTCTAGGCACTCTCGCCGCGACTAGCCCTTTGCAGAATGTCATGGAGAATGGGACACAGGGTTCTGAATCAGCTGTCTCCGAGTCTGTAGATGGCGAGACGGTCAGAATTGAGGTTGATGAGGCAGTCGAAAAGAATGGGGACGTCGAAACAACTACGACAACCGTAAAGGTCGACATACCTGCTGAACACCCGGAGCTCCCATTACCAGAGAGTACGGAGGACTTAATCGCCAAGGCAAAGGAGATGGTTGAGGAAGCGAACAAGTTAGAAGGGCCAAAAGTAAATGGCGTCAAGTCATCGAAGCGCAAAGCGGAGGAGCTGGAAGTTGACGAAGAAGAAACTGTGGCAGAGGCACAACCTGTCAAGAAAGTCAAGGTCCTGGAAGAAGAAATCAAAAAGGAGAAAGTAACAAGAAAAGCCCTGATTGGGCTAACTGCAATGGTTGCAATTGGGTTCGTACACCACCTGCAAAACCTCAGTTCTATGATTGGCAACTAACCTAGAAAAATAATAGGGCGACAATTCCGTACTTCTTCTAAATTCCCAACGGCCATATTTCCGAACTCTATTTATCGCTTGCTTTTGTCTAGTCTTCATTGCACGGCTGCTTGTGCCTCAGTTACAACCCCTTCCCCTTCCTCCTTCATCCCCTGATACCACAGACTTTACACCTACTTTCCTCTTATCTACTGTTTAAGGGCGCATGGTACAACCACCTGTTTTGATCTCCCGGCGTTGCACAGATAGCACCTTTTTTCCGTCCTTTCGTTTACCTCCCAGGCAAGGTAGAGGTTGAGAAAGCACCCAAGTCTCCGCGAAGTCTGAACTTTGCGCATCACAAAAGAGACTGAAACATGCCCTGTTCGTAGATATTGTAATTTCACGTCCTTCATCCCCCTCAATCCTCGTCGCCTCGCTCGCACCGGGCTTCGTACGCCGCACTTCCATTCCTACGCTCCCGGCGCACTTGCACCTCATCACGACGTCATGCCACGTCCTTGCACGATATATAGGATTCAATAGAGAATTTTGCATGGCGACCTTACTCAACTTCTTTTTTTGGTGTGTTTGGGGGCAGTACTGACCCTTGATATATCAGGGACAGGCGGCTAGACTGAAACTTAAACGGAGAGATAGACTCTATCAGAGCCCTCTTACCTAAATATAGCATTTGGTGTTTCGCTATCAACATGACCTCACCATCACCACACCAGTTTCTCCAAGGTCCTGTCAGGCCGATCTGTTGATTCAGCATTACTATTGTCATACGCTACTGGGTCAATGACTCAGGACAGTGCTAGTCATGGCAGCGGGAACACTATGCATCAAATGATTCGATTACAAAAACTAGTTCAAGAGGGGTCTAAAGCAACATTCGAGCCCAATTTTACCCGACGAGGACCTCCCAAACGCCTTACTGATATCGGAAAAGATATCCAACCCCTCATAAACTCAAATTCGTCATAGAGCAATCGACGCACAAATTCAGAGACTCTGCTCCATCTCGGTAATGTACAGCTTGATATGTGACTCCATCTTCAGATACTCGTCATGCGCGCTGTGGACCTCATTCTCGATGTTCTCCTTGAGATCGACCATCTGAGCAAATAATTAGTAAAATATTTCTTTCCTGAATGGCTTTAGCTGGAATAAAAAGATGATACGTACCTTCTTCTCCGTCTGCTCGATCCTGACCCTTCTCCTCTCCATCTCACGGCCCTTCTCCCCCCTCTCCTCTGCCAGCCGCCTGTGCACGCTCTTCAGCTCTTCCATGCGCATGCGCGCCGCCTCCGCCTTCTCGTCCGCATTGCGCCGCAGCTTCTCGGTCCGCGCGTTCACGTTCGCCAGCTGCTTCTGCAGCAGCCGCTCCTGGCGCTCGACGTCGCGCACGTTGTTGCTGCGCTCAGACAGCGCGTCGCGATGGCGGGCCGCCTTGGCCAGCTCCTCCTCCTCCCTGCCGAGATCCGCCTGGACGTCCGTGAGCAGGCGCGTGCACGCGTGCACGTCGGTGGCGGCGACGGCGAACGAGTCCGTCGACGTGTGCAGCGCGCGGGCGCGGCGGTCCAGCGCGTCGATCTGCGTCTTGTCGGCCGTCAGGCTGGCGTTGAGGTCGCGCAGGGCCTCCTCGAGCGCCGCGGGGCTCTGCTGCGTGTAGGGGCGCAGCTTTGCGGCTTCCTGCTTGACGCCCATGGTCGCGGCCGTCTTCTCCTCCAGGATGCTCTTCAGCCGCGCCTGCTCCTCGCGCACGCGCTCCAGCTTCTCCGCCACTCGCTCCTGGCCCTTCTTCAGGTCCAGCAGCCGCTGCTTGAGCTCGTTGTTGCGCTTCTCCTTCTCGCGCATCGCGGCCTCGGTCGCTTTGCGGTTGCGCTCGAGCTCCGATAGCTGTGCTTCTCTCGCTTGGTTGTCGTGGTAGAGCTGCTCGATGCGCAGTTTGGTCCGCTCGGCTTTGTTGAAGTGCTCGTCGATGACCGAGGTCTGCGACTCGCGGAAGCGGATGAAGTTGATGATGTAGGAGAATATCTTGACGAGCCGCTCCCGCGTCGGCTTGTACAGGTCTTGGAAGGTGAAGTCATGGATTCCACACTGGGGTTTGGAGAAATTCCTTCGTAAGCTGGCGTTCGCGGTCATGGTGGTGGGGTATACAAACCTCAGAGAGAAGCTTCCTCAGCACGACGAAGAACCCCATCAGGTCCCGCGTGTCCGACGTGAATATCCTGTCGGCTTCGGGCCCGCACATGTCCTCCGCTGCGGCCTTCATGGCTGGCGCAACCACCTCGCGCGTCGTGTTCATTAACAGCTCGGCAAACCATTCGAAGACTTTCTGAATTTGTTGCGGGTTGGGTTTCTGCAGGTCTGCGATGGTGAAGTTGATGCCAATGTCGCTGATGCAGCCAGCGATTTCTCTGTCAGGCTATGATTGCGTTAGAATAAACGTCTTCATAACTTGAAAATGTGGGTAGGTACTAATGTCATAAAGGCATCGCTCTCGTCTTGTTGCCGGCCGCGCTGGTTGTTGTTATTGTTTGAGCCGCGCGCCATGCTCATGCGCGGGTTGAAATCCATGGTGAGATTACTTTGAAAATATCGGTTTAAAGAAAGAGATTCCTTGAAAACTTTTCGGATCGTGAGGCTTGTGCTGGTCGGTGAGTTGTTGGTAAACAAAGGCGCCTGGGCGGTGTTGCCGACAGATTTCGCTTATCGCCTACGGCAGGTGTCTCTCCTCGTCTGTTTCACGTGATTGCGAGTTATCGTCCATAATTGTGAAACGCTCTCCAAGCGGTTCGTGATACGAAGACTCTTGGTCGTTGTACTCCGCCGACTGCTCAAGGCTCCGGGTATGTAGCGAATAACATCACTCAAAAAGCCAGACTGTGTCTAATACTTTCCCAATAGACTGTACCAGGTTTGGGGGATCCAAATGATCAGTCATCCTTGCTAGGAGGCTGAAGTAAGAGTTCGGCCAATGTTCGAGAGCGGACACCCTCCTGGAAGCCTCCAATGCATGAAAACTTCACCGGAATGAATCGGCTGAGAGGCGGCGGGGAAGTTTCGAGTCGATTTGAAAGTTCTTTTTCCGTAGAGATATAAGGGCCTCGGAGCTGCTACTTGGAATGGCTATGGTGATGTGCACTTTGAACAAATTTTGTGAAGCTTCTGTCATGTTGCACAATAATAATAAGAGGCTGAAGCTCTGCGTCAGACACGACAGATGTACTGAAAATGAATGAATGCACTTATCCCGTCTGCTTGGAACCCAATATTGACATTTTCTGCTTTGAGATATCATGCTCCGGGAATCTTGATAGGCGTTCCCCTGTGCTTTGCGCGCCAGCTGGCATCGGCCTTTCTGCAGGTTTTCCTAACGGGGTATGCACACCTCGATACCTAGGTACTTGGATGGCTAGATAGCTCCCGTCTCTTATCCAAAGGTGACGCTCTCAAAGCTTTCCCCAGCTCGTGTTGCCGAATGCGTCGTGCTCTCATTGGGCCCCCAGCGAATTTCCCGTGCGCCAGGCTTGGCGGTTCACCGTTCCTTTTCTGCAGGACAGCGTGGCTGGTCCAATATTGCTCTTGCATATAGGACCCTCGAAAGGCCTCAGGCTCTGGCCGTCCGCAGACGCCTGGATTTGCATACAATAATTAGACCCTATGAGCTGTAAGAAGACAGCCGTTTTAGAGGACTAGGGTGAAATTGAGGGTTGAACGTGCCCTGTGGCCCTCTAAACCGCTCCATGTCCTTTGGCGTTTGATTGGCACAGGCATTATGAAGACAGTTTGAGCCCAGCTAGCAAACAGTGCCTGGGGAGGCCGTGATAGGAACAAGGATGAGATTTCCAGAAGACCACTCATCAGCCACAAAGGTATTAAGAGGCATGCCTTAACGACAGGCACTCGGTGTGGAGCGTTTGGACGACTTTGCCACGCGATGGAAGTGGGAGCGATCACTAGCCCCCGCGAAGGAGCCAAGATGAAGACGGTGGACGATGGAGGCGAGGTACGGCGCGTTAAACTTGGACCGGCACACGATCTGCCCTGCCCCGTCCAGATGACCGTCGACGTTATGGCGTCGGCCAGTTGTGACGAGTAGGGAAGGCTGCATGCCCGCTGATTTCTTCCCCGGCCCTGAAAAAGGCCCAAACCAGCGCGAAAAGCCTGAGCTTTTCGCACCATGCACGGTCTGCACATCTGCACACGTACCAACTAGTTTATTTCCCGAAGGCAAAAAGCAAAAATAACATCGGGATCGCTGCCGCTGGATAGGCGTATTTCGTCGGGGCGGAGACCAGCTGTTAACTGTCGCGAAGTCCCTCACTGCTCCCATCCTTGCATAACCATTAACCAAGAGCGCACACTCCCGCCCCATCACTCTCCTTTTCATTCCTCTTCGTTAATCGCCATCACCATCAAAGCCTCACCGTCTCGGTGCTTGCATTTTTGATCCCGCCTAGTCGATCGCTTCCGCGCCGCCCACCCGCGCTATGATTCTCGCCACCTCTTTCGACGTCAGATAACCTCTCACCACGATCGCTACGCGTCCTGCGCTGCATGGCCTTCCAGGCCGCAACACTTTCGCAGGACCAGCCGCCAACATCACTAACCCTTCGGCCTGCTTCCAATGCCGATGTGGCCGTTTGGGCGGAAAGGCCGCCGCGCCACGAAATTAAGGGCCGAGGGTCCCACTGCCGTCGCTGAAGGGAAGAAGCCTGCCGCAGCTTATGCTAGCCAGCCTTCAGGCAACATGCCGGACATCACGCATGGGGTTGGAAGGAGTCTTAGCCGAAGACAGAGCCGGCGGAAAAGGAGGGCTCCTTCACAATCTAGCACATCGCTGCAAGGCGGCGAGAAAATATCATTAGACCTCGAACCTATGCAAATCACGTCCGAAAAGCAGCATTCATTTCCTCAAGGCAGCGCCGAAGACATCACCGCTCTGCCACTCACCAAGGAACTCGGCACCAGTCCGCATCTACGACCTGTCACACAGGACCACGAAATACCTTACAATTTTCAACTACAATCACAGTCGCATACCAGCATACCATCGGCGAGGGACCGGGGCAGACTGCAGCGCCCACAGACCTTACGAATCAAACGCAGTGCCAACGACTCGGCACTTCCTCGACGGAAATCCAGCAAAAAGAGGAAAAATGATCATGTGCGGGAAGAGGAGATAAGGGCTATGAGCATGCCACTACCGCAGAAGCGTCCCGCTGGAAATTTTGGAGGAATGTTACGACGAGACAGCAAAAAGATGCGCAGCGGGCTGAACCGAAATCTTGAACGGCCGACTTCCAACATATCTCTTCCGCTCGAAGAGTCGATACACTCGTCAATGTCTGGAAACTCCGAGACCCGCGCGTTCATAGTTAGCGCGCTGGACATTGTTTTCCCCCGGCCAAAGATTAGGTACTCAACAAGCCCGCAATATCCCCTTGCTGGCATAAACACGTCTTCACATAATCCCTCAAGAAGTGAGTCGAGGAGAGAGAAGGCACCAATGCTCAGCAAAGACGATAAGGGGAGTAAAGAGAGGCTTAAAAAGAGTAGGACTATTGACGATCTTGCCGACACTCTGGACGCAGGCGCTTTAAGGGAAATCATGGAAAGAGATAAGAGGCGGAGAGAAAGGAAGAGGAAAGCCGAGGAGGAGCGCATGCGTCGTAGGTTAGAACGCAGGGCCGAAAAGCAGCGTGCGAAGGAACAACGAGACCAGCAGGGCACTCCCGCAGCCGTGCCGGATCAAGCCAAGGGAACTGTTGGGTTGGGAATTGAAAAGGACCCTTCATCCGCCCAGGAAGATGTCAATGCTCCAGCATCAATAGAACGACAAGAAAACACTATGACCTATCTCGAATATCCTCCTGAAGGGCCAATATCTCGTGATCCGTTTGCCGAAAAAGAAACGGAGACTATCAGTCAACGAGCTGACCTGCCAACTCCAACGGAAAGTCCTATAGAAGAACCAGTTATCGCCACTGCACAGGCCGTTCGCTATTCTCAAGCAAGTATGTCACCGCCAACTCCATCTGTGGATCACTCTCGCGGCCCTTCGAACATCTCTCAGATGCCAAATCTTATCTCAGAGATCGCCGCTCAGCCGGTGGAATCAGTGAAGCCTGCAGAATCCGCAAAACCCGAAGAACTTACTGCCGCGATTCAGCAACCACCAAGCGCAAGACGAAGTTCCGAAGCGAGCGGGAGACGAATGGGAGCATGGGCAACGATTTTTCGACGAGGTGGGAATTCGGGGAAGAGGGAGTCTATTGATCGAGGAAAGTCTACTCCATCTGAAGTGTCTTTTTCAAATACTTCACGGGAATCAATGTCTCGACAGAAGCCGCCAGCCCACTTGGTAGCCCAACCACAGGTTCGGCGAACTTCTGGTACGCCGGCTCGTACTCTATCAAAATTCAGAGAGGATCTTCCTGAACTGCCGATATCTCCACCAGATTCTAGAATGCAATCCCCTGAAGCAACTGCCTCGTCGGCCAAGCCCATTGCGACTCGACGAGGTTATAGACAGCCATCTAACCTTCATGTTGATCCCAATGCTCCTGTCCCTAGCAGCTCCTATGAAGATCCTCTATCTCGACGTCGCACAGATTCACCAGTCAGTCCCGGCGCTCGAGCGTCAGGGTTGATGTCGCAGTCTCTTGCTTCTGTGGACTCTGAGGGTTCATGGCTCTCAGGCAAGCCCCTTAAAAGACCATCAAATCAAGCGCACGTACGGACTAGTGTTGGATCGGCCTCTACGCCAAAACAGCACGAGGATTTCTCTGCTTCATACGAAGAACTAGATGATGAGCATTTCCGTCGGTTAACGCCACAGCCTGATGAATGCCGATCGGAGCAGTCCGGTGACGTATTTGCGCAGAAACCTAGCAGCACCGCAATAGCTGCAACAGCCGAATCCGACACGGAAGACGAGCTGCAAAGCAGTCCTGTCGAACCAACGTTTCGCGAAGAGGAAAATATCATCCACACAGGCGTCGGCCGTCAGCCAACGGTGGTGCATCGTCAACCTCGCGTCAAGTCTACAGAAGGATTACTCAGTTACTTCCAAGCAGATGAAAATTCGCCAGGAACCTCCCCATCAAATATCGACGAGACGCCGGAAAAGGGATCACCTACTGATGACACGGCTCTTGTGCAGCGTGCAAAAAGCGTCGACCTCGGCAAAGGCCACGCGCGCCATCTCAGTGCAGGATCTGCAAAGTTGTTGGACATCCCTGCAAAGAGGGCGTCCGTCGACCACAAAAGAGCGAGTTCAGCATCTCAACCGTAATCTCCTCCAGAATGAGACATCTATTTTTGGTCGTGTGGAGTAGAGTTTAAGTACAAGCCTCGATTGCCAGCTGTACCGTTCTTTTAGCTTTCCTTTGTACCTTTCTGTCTCTCCCCATGCTTATCTCACCCCAGTCAGTCTTTTTACATTTCCTTATCCGATCTGTTATCTTTGGATTGGCAATCCTGGCTGTACCTTGCCTTCTCATCCGTACCATGAAAGATTTTTCTCTTTTCGGTGTGGAGTTTGCGACTTGAATGCTGAAAGGTTAATGAACACATCTGGGAGTAATAAATCTAATGGAGTTGGGGTACTGGCGGGAAATGTACTTTTCACATTTTGGTGTGTACATTAGGTGTCAAGAACAACCTATTTTAATTTGTTTCGTCGGATTTTTTGGGGGTCAAACGAATTGGTATAGACGGCACGGGGCGACGTTTGGTCTCTGCTGACCTGGTTTTGGAATGTGTGGCTATCTTCTTCGTCGGACAGCGGGATCTGTGCTTTTACATTAACAACAACTGCATTGGGAACCGTTACCGGCCATATACCTTTAGGCTGAAATTGTAGTTTCACCACAATGTATTGATGGTTTTTGACCTCATTCACTATGTCAGTGCCAAAAGTAATCCTTGAAGCATTTCAGCTTCTCTATTAATAGCTCAAAGGATGAAGTGCAAAAATACGCTGACCTATCCCTTAACCCGCTGAGGTGCAATGCCAAGCTGCACCGTGCACCAACACCGAGAACAAGATGGGGCTGTTCTGTGTGTAGGATTCCGTTCTGCACGACAGGGCCCTATTGGGAGGAACACCTGGCAAAGCTCAACTCTAAGGACCAGCCTACAAATATATATATACATAGAAATCACGGATTTGAATAACCCACGTCGCTGCAGTTCTTATCACAGTGGCCAAGAATCAGGTCAAACAAGAGCCTCTAATTGGCTAATCCTTATTAATAACTGAGAGAGCCAGATTCAGCGGGTTAAGGGATAACTCTGGAGGATCTCAGCAGCCTTTAGCGATTACGAACGTTAGACGGAAGTGAGCCGAACCAAACGCTGACCTCGTACTTTCCAAGAATGGCTGAGTAATGGTTGCTTCCTCTCACCCTTTCATCCTTTGATTCCACATGCTATGACTTGCAGCTTTGTTCGCCCGAGATTCGGCTTGGCCGAATCTGCCCCGCTGCCTTTGGGCATCTTTCAGCACGACAGGCACGTCATCTTTCCGTGGCGGGGCCAGGCCTTTGTAACAGTAATCAAAGCTGGCCTTCGTATCAATAGCCTTCCCACCAGAACTTTCGAGTGATTCCTCAACCTCACGATTCGAGCTTCGACCACTATTGCAAATATCTAAACTCGTAAGTCAAATTCATTGTTATGGGTGTTGCGCAAGACCACAGCTTTTCGCGCAATCTCAGCTATACCAGGGCTTGCCGAGTTTCTCACTAAGCATCATTGAATAATCGGCGACACTCCAGTGCATTCCATCGAAAAAGCCATCTCAAATTCTTTCCCCTAATCAAATCAACCTCTTTCCCTGTATATATATGGTCCTCTTATCTCTTAATGTTTGCTCCTGCATCATTCAGAAGAGCCATACTCACTACTGCGCGATCTCGCATAGCTACCGCTTCGCAAACAAACCTCTATCGACTCATCCCCATCCGTCAGTTCTCCCATAATACAAGCAGAAAAATGGGCGTCAAAGACTTGGGATCGTGAGTATTCCTCTTTTATAAGCTTCAGACCGCGTTGGTCATTTAGCTTGAGAAAGGCTGCTCGCGAGTATTACAGCATTTATGCTAACTTATCTGCTATATTATAGAAAGGCTGAGTTCGACAAGGCCCTTAAAGACAACAATGGCAAGCTTGTTGTTCTTGACTGCTTCGCAGAATGGTGTGGTCCTTGCAAGTTCATCGCACCCCATATTGTCAAGTAAGATCTCACCCATTTTCTACCGCCCTCACTACTGGGCATAGACTGACACAACATTTTCACAGGTTTTCAGACACCTACAAGGAGGCCGCATTCTTCAAAATCGACGTAGATGAAGTCCTTGATGTCTCACAAGAACTAGGCATCCGCGCCATGCCAACATTCCTGTTTTTCAAGGATGGCGAGAAGGTCGCCGAAGTTGTTGGCGCGAACCCGAAGGCTATTGATGCAGCGATCAAGGCCAATTTGCCCAAAGAGGAGGATGCATAGACAATGTTTTATAATGGGTTGGTTGAGGCCATAATGCCAATTAATGGCAAGACATGACTTTGGGATTTGGGACTGGCGTGATGGGCAGCGGGCTTTGCATACTCACGGTGGTTCTACCTGTGGTGCTGTCATTCAACGAATTCAAGGATAACAATAGATGTGCGTTTGGAAAGTTCTGTACATTTGTGACAAGCGTCAGCTCCCATAGATGTTCTGCACCTGACAAATTCCCAACGAATTTCGATTTCCCGATGGATATACCATTTCACTAAATTCATTAAATTACATACAGCCATGATTATCAAGCTAATTAAGAGAGAATAATTATATATGTCGTACAGTCACCTCCCAGCTTACCACCACCCGCGATATCGGTGCAAAATAATTTAACCGGCTTCCGCAGAGCACAATTACCGAGGCGCGACTCTTTTTATCAGTGAATAGGACATTTGGAGAAGACATTGAATAATGATCCGTAGGGTAGAATATGCATAGCATCACGGTCTGCTCTCTTTAGAACTTTCTTCTAAATGATGTCTAGGCAGCGTCAAGAATTCGAAGGACCGCCTACCCAAGGTGCTGGTCGTCCAACTCGTCACAGCTCTTGTACACTTTATACTTATGCCCTTTTAAAATGGTTTGGAAGTTCTAATAACAGATCTTATCTTGGGTTTCATTAGAGTCGTGAAAAAGCTTTCGCTTTACTGCAGAAAATCTCTAAATACTAAATGTTACACTACAAATAGTTCATGCATCAGATCTTAGATCGTACCTCTACTCATCAACAAAAACACTCCTAACCAACAACATCCATGAAACTTCAGCTCACCAGCCTATTACCATTTCACATGAATTAGTAAACAGACATCATGCTTGCAATAAGATTTCTCGAGATCTTCTGAGCTAGCTTTTACGGTGTACAAAAGTCAAACAATCAGCCCTTCATGACCGCTGGACGAAGATTTACAGATATTCAAGGCTTCGGGCAGATTGATATTCGGAACAAGCACGCGGATCTGAAGAATGCCATATCCTAAGCCCTGGCGCAATTCATAACGAGTACTTTCATCTAAGTACCGACATGTCCTATTGCACCCGAGTTTTAGTAGTTGCAGGGCTAATTTTCATTTTTTACAGACCTGGATAAGTACCAAAGGAAAATCTAATGACATCTTAGCGCCACAAACTGCTCTTGAGCGCAGGTTCACGGGAATACCCATTATGCAGGCCCTTTGTGTCTTTGGACGTTGTATTGGTGGTGATAGGCTTGCCTATTTTATCAACTTTCTATTCAGCCCTAAGTCTCTTTTCTATAACTTGTGATGCATTCCGACCAATAAGATCCATATATGCTCCGTTTTCAATCTTCTCTGTTTGAGTTAGCCGACCTTGAATGTTCTAGAGTCTTGCCGCGCTTATTAGCGGACTCGACGCTCTTCGTACCATCCGAGTCTGGCATCACAATATTGATATAATTATAGGTATGTTGGAGAGAATGCGTGGTGCTGGGGTGAATTGAATCCAGCCACTTTCACTCTAGGAAAGAAGACGACTTCTCTGAAGGCACAAAATCACTCGAGGAATCTAGCTGCTTACAGCCTACCAGAACTTTGACAACGTTGTATCTTGGCCATTACACTAGGGCCCCTCGATAATCCCCCTTGTCGGAAGCTTCCAGGAAACTTTGGCGTTACCGTAACGGCCATCCCGTTACTTCGTTGCTAGAAAGAATTTTCATGTTGTTAGCTTATTTGGTTTATCGAGAACTCGACTGTAAAGTTAACTTAGGCTTTTACACATGCCCAACACCACCAGTGCTTGCAGTGATTACAATTCTCTGAAAGATTAGTGTCGTCCTAACATCCTATTCCAATAATGAACCTTAAACTTCCAAGACCAAGACAGTTACTTGCAAATATCGTTTCCATCTTTTTTCCAATACAAGCCATTCTTACTTTTCAATGTTCGGCCGTCCTAATTCAAGCCTAGCTTCTGCCGCATTGTATTTGGGTACAGTCTTTTAAAATTCCTATTTACCTTTCAGGGAAACTAACTTCCTCTCACTACTCACATCGACATTGGTTGACCTCATAACGAGACATTACAACAGTCCTCTCTCTAATACATATCGGGTTCCGCTGGTACTCGTTCTAGTTACGGTGTACCGACTCAGCAACCTGAGACGTGCTACTATGTGAGCGGAACATAATATTGTGGTAATTGATCCAATATCCCTCTCCAATCAAATTACTCACTTTTTGCCAAGGATGGATTGATTCTACTCCTACCGAATACATCAGCTCCAGATCTCAAATGCCAAGTACCCAATATGTAGTTTACACGACTAAGACTGCCAAAACCACCTAGACTAAGTATCTGAGTTCAAGCATGTAAACATCAAGTAGCCAGTCGATTGCACACACAACGAAGACAGAGAGCACTACCGCCACAAGCTGTGTCATACCCAGCTCGACTACGCAGACTACGAGCGTTATCTACACGACCAAGACTGCAAGCACCACTCAAACTGGCTACGCCACCCCCAGTTCCAGTATGCAGACACCAAGCGTCATCTACACAACGAAAACCACCAGCACAACCGCTACGGAATACACTACCCCCAGCCCGAGCTCGCAATCAGTAAGCGTTGTCCGCGCGGCTAAGGCTGCGAGCGCCGCTCAAACCGCCTACGTCACCTCTAGCTCAAGTACGCAAACCCCAAGTATCGTGTATACTACTAAGACTACGAGCACAACCGCTACAGAGTATCCTACCCCTAGCTCAAGCCCGTAACCAACAAGTATTCTCTACCAACTAACACTACAAGTACAACCGCTACTAGCCACGTTACTTCTAATTCGAGCTCGGGTACTTGATCATCGAGCATCATTTACACAGCAAGAACGACCGCTACGGAATACACTACTCCCAGATCAAGCTCAAGCACGCAGACGCCAGAATCAAGCTGGCCAGAACTAAGGTGGTCAGAACCAGGGTGGTCAAAGTCAGGGCGGCCAGAACCAGGGCGGCGCTCCCTCAGCCGGAGCCCAATCTGCATATCAGCCATAGGCTCCATCGAGATCCCAGAGTGCATACCAGTCCTACCAGTCTTGTTACGCTACTGCCACAACATCGGCTGTAGCTGGGAGTGCCACTTCTGGCGCAACTGAGTCACAAGCTTCAAATACAGCTGAAGCACAGAGTGCAAATGCGTCTGGATCGCTAGGTGCAGGCCAACCCGCTTCGCAGACGGCGGCCCAGTCAGGTTCACAAACAGGATCTCAATACTTCCAAACCATGTACACAACATACCAATCAGGTGCCCAGACTTCTGCTCAACCGGCATCACAAACGTCCGCCCCGGAAAGTTCTCAAGCGGTTCAATCAGGTTCGTAGGCCTCTGCTTCAGCGGCCTCACAGATATCCGCCCAACCAAGCTCGCAGATTCAATCGCGGACCATAGCTGCTGTTACCAGCTCTTCGAATGGACAGGCTTCAGTCACGACGGGAGCTTCGCAGACCGTTTACCTCACCTCTACAATACCTTGCTCGTCCTGCGCTAGCAGCTCCACCGTAACTGTGTATAGTACAAGTGTCGGCCCAGCCGTTTATGTCACCCAGACCGTCGCGTGTACGTCGTGTGTCGGCGGATCTACCACAACTATTGTTCCAGTGCAAACTTCGTATGTGGCAACTGAAACTCATGCTTGCAGTGCCCTGGCGGTTACACAACAACTGTAAACATATCTTCCAGGCCCAACTATCGAGACAACCATGACCACTGATTGCACCAATTGTGAAGGCGGTTCAACAGTCGTTAAGTCACCCGGTTCTCAATCTATCCTTCGAAATATATTTACTAACCATTTCTTACAGTTGCTGCCTCAACAACGGCAGCCGCGTCAAGCTATGAAGCCAATGCATCTGCCACTCAGAACAACAACACGCCCACGGCTTACAGCCCCAACCCATCCTCCACCTTTGTGAGCAGCGGCAGTGTCATGCATACTCCAATCCTTGGGGTCGCCATGGCCATTGTTGTCTGCTTTATTATAATGCGATAACCACATTGATACTGTCAAGCTAATGTTCCAAGATTCCTACCTTGACGGGGTTGACCCGAGGCCTCAGAATGATTTCTTTTCCCTTTACTTGACTCTATCTTAACCTCTTAGCCACGTAACTTTACCCCAGTATTAGTCGTTATGAATCCTATCCCTGTTTTCCCTCTACATGTTTCCAGTGTGGATCTGAGTGACAATCTCTCACTCTTTGCACCTTTTAACGTTGAGCACATATGATAGAGTCAGAGGTACTAGCGATGAGCAGGGCTGTTATGAATAATGAGCCGTCCTGTATCTCTCTCTCTCTCTTGAGGCGATTGGATGGAGCAGCAACCAACTATGATATTGTGGAGTGACTAGTTTGCGGGTAAAGTGGGACTACCGTACTTTTTTCGATATGATCCTTTTGATATACGATAAGCTCGAGAGCATAGGGTATGAGGCCGTGGATCATAGGTTCTAACAGCTTTGATATTTTGTGGGGTTTGTAGTAGAGAAAAAGCTATGCTGTTTATTATTAGCCCTACTGCGCCACAAAGATGTGATGATCCATGCGATTAGTGCTATCTGATCCAAGTCTATGACATTCAGATACTCCATGTTTTTGACAAAGCCGTCCACGCGAGTTGACCATTTCCTCAGTTACTGCCATGTCGCGTGAGTTTAGACAAGTGTTCAAACTTGGGTGTCAGGCTATTCACGAGGGTGCAACTAGAACATCAGATATGAAGTGGACCTTCAAAGGCGCATGGAATATCCCTACCATCTATTCGCTAACAAAGGTTGGGATAATACCCTATATTCCCATTCTACTCTAGCTCAAGTCCCGAATGACTTGGCCTTGTCCTTGAGCTCTGCCGCCAACCTCTCCAGATAGAACTTGCCAATATCCACCGGTAGTCCTTGAAAAGACCTGAAGATACGTTCTACATCTCTCCTACCGTTCTCATATGCCTGAAGGTCTCGGTTGCCGTATACATCCTTTCCAACGGCATAGCCATGATCAAGGTTACGGAAGAACACATTTACGGCCACGCTCATACCGTCAGTCGGTGTAGCTGTATGGGACCACATTGGCGGGATGAAAAGAATGTCTCCCGGGCTGAGATTAGCGTCATGCGGATGTGTATTCTCGAGGGCAACATGTTTCGCCATGAAAACATCGATATTGGAACTCGAGCCGCCAGGCGGAAAACCTAAGTGCGTAACGTCGGAAGGAGGATAGAGTCGGAGAGTCTTGGTGCCGCGGATCTGGCAGAGGACGTTGGCTAAAACATCGTAATGCAGCCAGAGTGTGACTGGGCCTGAGACTCGCAACGGCGAGCTATGCATATTCTCGGCGACTGGGGCGAGCACCTGTGGTAAATAGAAGTCCTGAGAAATTCCGGGAAAGTCCTCTCCTAATTTTGTGGGCTGTCTTGTAGGCTGACTAGCTGAAAGGGCGCGTAGGTAAGATTTCTCTCCTTGAGAAACCCCTCTGATAAACTCTCCGAACGGCTTTCTGATGTAAGAGAAATTCTTCTCCTGGAAAGTCATGCGGTCTGCAGTGCATGAGTGTATAACCACAGATCTCTCGGAGCCGACCATCTCTTCAAGATACTCGGGTGACCACAGGTGGACGCAAGGTCCCACGCCCAGTCCTTCTAGCACCGCTGGCTCTGAAGCCTTGAGTAGGTCTATGAAATCATTGGTTGATTTGATCCGGACTCTCTGGATAGCTTTCGGTTGTGGCCTAGCGCGTTTCTTTGATGACGGTCCGCTCAACACATTTTCGGTAGTCTTTCCTTTCATGACTGGCGAGTTTCTGTTGTTTAACTTACGAGGTACTTCTTGCTCATTGGTTGGGTTACTACACCAACTAGTTTCTCTAATTCTTTCCCTTATTGAAAGGGGACCTGCGTTCCAGAAACTTCCCATAGAAAAACAAACGGCCCCGCCTCCTACTAGGAATACCTCCTGGTCTGAAATGCCGACTGCACCAAAGCCTACCAGCAGAGGTCGTGGTCCGCTATTCGATAATGGGTCTAAGCTCTCCACTTCGATGTTTCGCCTAAGCCTGATGACCAGGAGCTCTTCCTTTGCAAAGAGTATCCGGTTTTTGGTAACTCCACCTATCAGCAATAGATCCTTTCCAAAAGGGACAAGATTCGCCCCAAATCGTGGATAGCTTAATTCGGCGCAGATTGGTGTAACATACTGGCTTCGATCGTTACAGAAGACCTCTACTCCCTGGCCAATCCTCAACTCCCACTCCCAGATGTCCGAAATCAGCTTTCCATCAGAAGTCATACCGCCAGTGAGCACGCCTGTGACCACTGTAGTCGTGAATTCTCCAAAGGTAGCCATAGACGCACCAAATCTTGCAGGTGGACAACCTCCACTCACTGAGACATTACGCCAACCTCGGTCAGGTTCCCATATTTTCCATTCATCTAGAGTACTTCCTGAGCTTGTCTTGCCGCCAAATACAAGAACACCTTCAATGTCACTGTCCTCGTGCACAATTCGCACCCGCACTGCACAATGCCTAAAGCGGGCGGGTTCCAGAATTTCTACCTGTTTCCAGATGCCGTCCTTGAAAAACCAACAGTTTGGGTTTGCATGATTTGGCGATGTTCGGCCACCCACCATGAGAGCATATTTATCTTTGATGGTGGTAATCGTATGACACATGTAAGCTTCCTTCGTCGGTGGCCCTTCAAGTGACTCGAGTCCCTTATTCGATCCTGTTTCTGCTTTTAAGTACGAGTCAGCAGTCATCAGTCGGGTTTGTGCACCAAGCCCTCCATGGAAAGCTACAATGCCGCGCCCGAGACTAAAGGCAGCACCGAAGCGACGTCGATTACCGGAACCATTTCCAGAACAAGCCGCATAAGTGAATTCAAAGTTCGGGCTATCCAGAGCGGGTGGAATATTATTCCAAAAGATATAATCGAGCACCTCATCGTTCGCGGATGCGACATTGGTGTGGTTGAATCCACCCTGACAGTTCCTTGCGACCAAGAGAAAATAATGTCCCGAAAATAATGCAAATTCCTCCCATTCGTCAAATGGCTCAATTAAATCTAACGCCAGCCTTTGCTCTTGAGAGATATACTCAGAATTAGCCCAGAGCTGCCACAAGTTTTGTACATGGACTGATGGCCAACCAGCCTCGACGAAGCGGCGATGCTGATCCTGCAATTTTGGGTAACTCGATATGCATCGAAGTGCCGTTCTGAGCTTTTCAAAGTGTTTGATCATCGTCTGTGCAAATGGATGATCAGGTCCATCGGGAAGGTATTGCTCTAGCAAACAAAACCGTGCTAGGTAAAATAGCTTAGAACACGAAAAGTTGCGAATTCTGGTAGACGCTTACCGTCGTTAAAGGAGCTGGTCCACCTAATAAGAGAATTGGCCTCTTCAACGCCCATATACGTAATAGATACCTCTGCCACGAATAAGACCGATTGATTTGCAATGTCAAGCTTCCTTTTCAGCACTTGCTCAAGTACTTCAAGGTCTCGAAGATCACATCCCAAGGCAATGTATCTCTTGTTCCGAAGTAATATAGGTGGCTCTGACATGCGACGTTTCTCGCCTAGAAAAGACTCCCGAAAAAGGCTACTGGCCAGAATGATGTCTCTCTTTTTGGCCACGAGCTGGGGATAATCCACATCCACGAAGGTAGCATGATTGCATATCGAGGGGTATTTGTGCCAGAACTGAAAGGGTAAGGGGTCACTGGCGGTATGAGTGTCCAGGAAAAGTGGAAAACTGAACGATGCCTTTCTTACTCACTATCCACATCCTAGATTGATGACAACCTTCTCCTTTCCCGTATCTTCTTCCAAGAATTTCCGTACTACAAGCTCAATGGCTTGCATGCGTAACCAGTAGCCTCTGTTGATGAGTGGGTTGCGCCTGCGGAACTTCTTCACAAAGGGTTGATAAAAATCTGGCTCGTCAGGATAATACAGCTTTGTAACGCTCTGTTTGGAGACGATGCTGCTGTCATTTGTATTCATAATCGAATCATCCTGCTTTTCTTGATCCGGTTTCGCCGCAGCCGTCTGTGGCGCCTTTTTACTTGGGTCCTGGCCGGATGTATTTGGAGATAGAGACATATGGGGATTGGTATGTTAGATGAGAGGGTATTGGCTATTTGTGCCGAATGATGACGGCTTTATTGACCGGTAGCTTTATGAGAAATCTGATTTACGCCATTTGTGATTTGCGTGGAATGACTGTGATGACTGTCAATGCACTTTCGGCTTTCCAAGTTTCTCCCGCCACACCGCGCTGCCCCACTCGAGCCGTTGTGGCTGGTGGCGTGGACGGAAAGCTTGGGCTCAACACCTCCGCCTGAGCTTAAGCCAAAGATTTCGGCGATTTGGATACATCATTGTCGTCCATGTCGATTCTTATCATTCACAAATTAGCGCGGAGGTGACAACTAGTCAAGCCTTCACTCCGCGTCTTGCTAAAAGCCTTCCCAACCTCCGCTTCTGCCTTGGCCGTCACCGCAACCACCCGCCCGTGCCTGGAGCTCTTTGAGAGCAAACCATCATGATGGCTATGAACTTTGTAACATTCAACCAGGATCATAGCATCCTAGGTGTCGGTGCGCATATCCTGAGATCATGGTAGCAGTCTTCTAACGTTTGCTTCTTTAGGGACGACCAAGGGTTTCCGGCTATACTACACAGATCCGTTCAGCAAATGCTTCGAGTCACAAGAGGGGGATATTGCCATACTGGAAATGCTCTTCTCAACATCCCTGGTGGCGCTGATTCTATCGCCACGGGTACTACGGATTCAGAATACGAAAGTATGTGTCAGTTGGCTGCTGAAGGATAGATACCAATAGACTGACCCAGTCAGAGGCACTCAACAATTTGCGAACTAACGTTTCCAACACGAGTTTTGGCCGTACGGCTGAACCGAAAACGCCTAGTCGTCGTTCTGGAGGATCAAATATACATTTACGATATCAGTAACATGAATATGCTGTACACAGCGGACACTTCTCCTAACCCCAACGGTATGATAGCCGCCTTGCTTGGTGTAATTAAGCGTCTTCTAATAGCTCATAGCAATTTGCGCTCTATCTCCCTCCTCAGACCACAATTACTTGGTCTATCCTCTGCCTATGAAAGCTGCACCAACTTCCTTTGCGCCCCCATCACACGCGCCACCTGCTGCAAATCACATTGCGCCGACCAGTGGGGAGGTTCTGATATTCGACGCGACGAAAATGGAGGCCGTTAATGTAGTGGAAGCGCATAATTCCCCGTTATCATGCATAGCACTGAACAATGAAGGAACGCTTCTAGCAACTGCTTCAGAGAAGGGGACTATTATCCGTGTCTTCTCGGTGCCTGATGCGCAAAAGCTCTATCAGTTCCGAAGAGGCTCGATACCGGCTCGAATTTTCAGCATGTCCTTTAACTCCACCTCCACACTTCTCTGTGTTTCCTCCGCTACAGAGACTGTCCATATTTTCCGCCTCGCCCTCCCCAACGCAAGCCGGAGCAATAGCATATCTTCCCAGGTGAGGCCGTCCTCAATTTCCCGTGAGCGGAGCACTAGCCCAAGCAGTGAGGGAACAAGAGAGGCCTCAGAGTACGAAGAAAGCACTACCGATGCCACAACATCGGAGAGGAAGCCGCTCAACCCCACATTTGCAAGCATGATACGACGGACCTCCCAGAATGTTGGGAAAACTTTTGCAGCGACGGTCGGGGGCTACTTGCCTAGTGCTGTAGCAGAGATTTGGGAGCCGTCTCGAGATTTCGCTTGGGTCAAGATACCCAAGTCTTCCACAGGACCATCATCAGGCCCCATAAGGACTGTGGTAGCGCTAAGCAACAATGGGCCGCAAGTGATGGTAGTTACCAGTGAGGGGAACTTCTTCATATTCAACGTTGATTTGGAGAAAGGGGGCGAGGGGGCCTTGGTTAAGCAATTTTCGTAAGTTCCATTTACCTCCAATATCCGTGGTCTAAGTAGCAGCGAATACTGATCACTCACAGTGTGCTTGAAGCGAATGAGCATCTCGGTCGCTCATTGATAGATGAGTGAAATTTCTTGGATTTGGCTGTAGGCACTCGTATTGTGATTAATTTTGATGTACTGGGTGGCGTGTACGGTGGTTAACTGTTATGCTTGCAAATTCGCCCGCTCCCTCATTTGTTTCGGCACTTTTTACTTAAGCGGGTAGAGCTGTGGTTTCAGCATTTTATGGCGTTCATAGTCTTGCAGGGACTCACATTTCAGGGGGCCCTGGAAATTTGCAATGTGTATTACTGTTCGTCTGAGTATTGAATTCAGAGTCAAATGACTCCAAGTTTCCGTATCTGAAATACATGCGCAAGCCAATCGATACGCGATCGATTCGGCTATCGTCACAGATACAAGGGGGTGACATGAATTGCTCAGACGCCCCCCCGCTAGTATAGTACACAAAATAACCTAGCCCTGCTATATTACTTGGGGTTTGCTTATTTTCCTCTCCATACTAGCAGGGGGGGCGTCTGAGGCATTGATGTTACCCCCTTGTACATTTGGGTCAAGCCGTTGAAGAAAACCACAATAGAATACGCAAAATATTTTTTATGGCTCCGCTAAGAAAGCCGTATTATAATCTTTTATAAGCTCTGCTGAACGACTCGAAGCCCTTCGTTAAGGCGTGGAAAGGGGAGGAAAGCTGGCTGGTAACGATTAAACGTTCCGCTTCCGTTGTCTGCCTGGTAAGGCTGGCGTGGCTGGCCCACACCCCGCAGAACCCCGAGAGACACGGCCAGAAAGCTGTGAGCTCTAAATACATCAGACTTCTCAATCCCATTTCAAACCTACGACCTACGACCTATAACCTATGAATAATCTGTTATCATTCATTCCACAGCTCCACTTGGTCTGATATCATGGTTCGACCAAACACCACCGGAAACCCGCTCAGTGCGGGTTCACTAGCAACCTTCATGGCTTTGAGTCTGCCTAAAGACGTGACACCACAGCTTAAGAACCCTTTTGATGCTATTGCACTTGCTGTGCACGCCGGAATGCTTGCTGTAGGCTTCAGGCTGGTAGGTCTCGGAGAAGACCACCGAGTTGGTACATTCCCTAGCTGCTCCCTTTGCATGCTCTACTGACAGCTTTTAGAAGTACAATCTGAAGCCGATGACCCACAGCCTCTGCCATCAGAGTGGAATTTGGCTTCTTCCTATGCCTTTCGATATGCGCATTCGCAATCTTCAATGGAATATTTGGTCAAGGTGAACAGACTTGGTGGGAAAGCTGTCGCGTTCGGAATTGCTCTCGGCGATGACAGGACCACCAACTTTGACGTAACCGTCAAGGACTACATATCCGAATCTTCCCTCCCCTCCACACCAGCGTCTTCCGATAGCTCCATCGAAGATGCTTCAAAAGCTCTCCAAGACGTCTTCATATCCCCCGGCCGTCTGACCGACCTGGGGGCGCTCCTAAAGATCAGTATCATCCAGAAACTTGCTCCAGGCCTGCGCAAAGAAGGATACGAAGATACAACAACGCAAGCGGGATCTAGCGATACGCGAGAGGGACACCGGCGACGTTCGCCACCGCCCCGTGAGCCCGAACGTCCGGAGTACAACCCTCTCGACCGCGACCCGCAGCCCGAACCAGCTCGACCTTATCCATTCAACGACCCGTTAGCCGTGCGCCCCGACCCGAGACGTCCGCTGCCAGAGCCGATGCCCGGGTTTGAAGACGAATATGAAATTAACCGACCGCCACGCGGCTTCGGGACGGGCGGTCGGAACCCACTAAATATTGGCGAAAATGATCTTTACCCTCCGGGCCTTGGCCCTCACGATCCCCTTCGACCTTCTTTTGGAGGAGGGCTTCCCCAACCAGGACGTGGTGGGGGTATGCACCCGACCTTCGACGACCCGCTATTTGGGCGGCAGGGGCTGGGCGGAGCCTATGACCCAATGGCAACGCCTGGGGCTCGTTACGATCCTGTAGGGCCGGGAGGTACTCCTCGGGATGGTAGGATGGGCCCCAGATTCCCTGGTGGTAGTGGTGGTGGTGGTATGGGATGGAGGCCCCCAAATCCATTTGGCGGCTTCAGTGATGACGCATTCATTTGAACGTTCGGCTCTATGGCTTAGGCAGGTTTTAAGAAGTGTACGAAACGATAATGTAGCAATGCTTAGTTTACGATGATATGAAGCTTCAAGATTTGTACATGCGGGAATGAAAACATGTTGGCGCTAGTTAGCGCTGGCTTTGTTGTATTATAGGTCTAGTTGACTGCATCCCTAAGATGCACTTTTTTTTAAAACTAAATAAAAAAGGTTGAAATAAGAATCTTAACGGCTTTGGATATTTACTATAACAGATGCTCCTCAATGTCTCGCTGTTCGCGGTACGATCACATACTCTATACGTGTGGCTAGCATTAATTCATGAACCCGGAGAATGCTGTGGACTATTGTAGTGCTAGTGACAGTGTAATTTGCACACTTTCAACCACTTTACGCCATAGATGTATTTTTCCTTCGTGTAGCCAGGTATATCACAGCATTTTTACCCTAATCACCAATGTACCTTCATTCGCACTTCCGCAGACCTACATCTAGCTTTTCAGGACCTTTCTTTCGAGCGTCGAATCTATTCTGCGACGGAACTTTACTGACGCGAGTGGTTTCCAGGCAGTAGCTACCTTGAAATGCCACATTCACGATCTACGATGATCCATAAGTACTCAAGAGAAATCCCTGCGAGGTTACACAGCGCTTTAGCGTGATGTTCCCTAAGGCATAGAAGTAGAGTATCAAGATGCTCAAGGCGCGTCAGAATGTTATATGGGAGTTGCACGGAGTTAATTTATGCCTGGATTTCGCTTTGTTGAAGCCTTTAACCTACAACCCTTCAGAAGTACAGACGAGCACACTTTTGAAAGATTTGCCAAATAATGTTCGCATTTGTGGATATTCGATGGACCAAAAATTGAAATCTCTCGCTCATGAGTGATGAGAAGACCACATTCAGTGGATTCTGCTGCAAACGGCCCCTTTTATGGTTCTATGCCTAAAAGCACCAGAGGGCTGTTAGTGAACGACTGAGGTCAAAGTAGAGATTTGACTAACGGCGGCAGACGCACACTGCATACGCCTAAGCCACGGCACCGGGCTCCAGCGGCGGCGCCGGCGGGAGAGAGGCGCGCTGGGTAACGCCAGGCGCCTTTGTGCATGTGTTAAACGACGTGTTCGCGCTTACTGCCGCGCCCTAGCGCTTCTGGCGTCTGTTGAGCGCTTATGCAGCAAGGGCTCCGTGTGGGTCGGCTGCGTTTACTGCGCTGACGGTTTGGCGCTGGAATGCAGGGGAAAATCCGCTGACCCTGGGTGCAAACAGTTATACAAGATGCATGCAATCAGCAAACGGGCATATTCTAGAAAGCTCCTCGCGCCTACCACGAGGACATGTTTTACATATGGGAGACGAGGGTGCGCCTTCGGACAAGATGCAATGGACTGCTCCGCAGGATCGCCCTTGCTCATCTCCTGCTAGACCTAGCCATTGGTAAAAGGTTTGAAGCTCTAGCACCTAGCTGTCTTGGAGTTTACTGTGGGGATGAAAGATGGGGGTGCTGGCAGACATCTAGGATTTAGAGGAGTAGCATATGAGGTGAGGCAACGGCTGGAACGTGTACTGATTTGTAGTGTGGGATTTTATATAATTGATCCTCTTTGCTTCAATCTTACTTAATCGAATAGTCTGGGAGCAAAGGGTCCGGTGCATAGTCGTTGGCTCTGGGGTCTAGAATTCTGACCAGGGCTCCAGCGTATGGGGAATGGCTATAATACATGGCGAGGAGTAGTTTACGACGGTTGCAGATTGGAAATGTTGGAGGTCATAAGTTTGATCAAAAACGTTTTTATATATTCAAGAAAACGTTCCATATTTAGCCCTACTTCAATAAAATTGGGGTTTGTGGTGTCTGCGAAATTAAACGTCTGTCTTGGCGCGGTTAGCTCCGCAGTCCTTGCGACTATCGAGTTTTCTTGTAATCGACTGGTACATTGATGGTCCAACTAAACATTCCGCATGTAGAGTATGTAGATGCTGTGGAGCTTATGCATGGTTTGCTATGGAACGGATAGATTCTGAATGATATCTTTTCAACGGGTTGTTTGGAAAGCTGCTCGGCAGACGAGGCCGGCTAACGGTTCAAGGCAATTCCGAAAACGAGGTTCGTATTTGGGCTAATAGAGCTCAGGAGCAACTAGTCAAAATGTCTCCGGACTTTGATTAGATCTCTTGGACAAGGATCCGTTTTTGGCAGGTGGGTTTCGTGGGAAAGATTGATTTGTGGTCCAGGTTGCAGCAAATAATTTAGTCGTTGGCGAGGGAACAACGTTCTGCAGGCATTCAGTCCGTTGATCAGGCGGAAATGTGATGAGCTTGGATGTTGTTAACGCTCTTGGTTGGAGCGATCTTGCGAGGGGTGGCATTGGGACGGATGCGAAAATGTGGTTGACGTGCCAGCACGGACATGCGGATGGCGTGAGTGGCAAAGATCCTCAATAGACATGTTTTGCAATCGCGCTTCAACCGAGTCAAGGCCCACCACGCATCACCAAATCCGGCTGCAAAGTCCTGTCAGTTTACAACCTTAACAATGAGATCAAGACTTGGCTTTCTGATCCTCACGGCATGAGTAGCTGCTTTCCCAGTGCTCTATGAGTTTTTGTCAATCACGATCATCGTCGAATGGAGACAGCAAAACTTGCCTAATTGCCGCCCCATTGTTTCCACTCTACCGCGACCACTCGCACTGCGCTTTTTAAGAACGCTAGTTGGTGGCGCAGTTGGGGGACCCTCATTCGTCCTCTCATCGGATGAGATCGCCCTGAAAACGCGATTTGAGCTGTATGCCAAGAGCCGTTCGGGCAAGGCATCCAGATGGAGGACCGGTCCGCATATGCGAGGGCATCGCGCGCAGGCTTCGTCAGTCATGTGCTGCTGGGACTTCCATATGGTGGATGAGGCTGAACGTCTACTCAGCCACGATGCCATCCGCTGCAGAAACGCAACGGACCCGCACTGGACACGTCAAACCGAGCGCCGAACCAACTAGCACTGGCGGGGGAAGTCTTCTTATTGCATGAGGTGTTGGGCAGGCAACATAACCAACACTAACAGATCAGCCAGGGATAGAGTAGGAATGCATGCGTGTATCAATTGGAGAATCCCAGGGTATGCCGTTCATGGCGTTAGAGCATGACGCGAGGCGAGCGCGAAGCTGAATGTATCGATTAGGATAGGCAGCGCTAGGCATCCAAATTCAGCTTCCTGGGCCAGATGCATGCAGCATGCAGAGATAGGGGTGTTTGAAGCGAGATGCGTCTGGGTGGACGCCCTGGAGCGCTTCCGGCCCGTCTGCCCATGCCAGATTCATCTCGGCCTAAGCGCGCTGATTCGCGTTCGAGAAAACGGATGATCCATGCACGCTGCAGAGGAATGGATCCGTTACAAACAAGAAAGCAGCATGTAGAGAAGTCCGGGCATAGGCACTGAAGTCCTGGCACAAACCCAACGAAGCAAAAGCCGCATACATTAAAACACAGAGACCCTTGCGAAATAGACTGCCGTTTTATTCCGGCTTGCAGAAATGAAAGGAGGTGTTACCATCTATGGCGCCGTTAACGCCGAGCTAATGCTGCCCTACCACTGGTCCAGTGAGAAACTGCAGCGTCTATCAACAAGCACAATTGTCCTCGATGTGCTGCACTATGCGTTAGAGCGCAAGAAAGCGGCTGCTCTTCCTCCTCTCAGCCAATCTGGAAGTGAGAGGATTGCAGCGGGCCAGCGTCTCACGAGACGGCTGGCTCATGCATGAGACTACATTGCAACATAGTCATTGCGCTGATCCCTGGTACGCGGGGTCGGCATCCCTTGTTGACAGCAGCAATGCCTGCTTCCCTCGCACTGTCAGGGCTGTGAATCCTTCGACAACCGTTCCGTCCTTCTGACACCGTCACTAGGTCAGTGCTGCCCGCAACCAAGGTCAGAGAACAGTGATGGCAGCGCACGTACCAGACGAGAAACAGACTGCGGAACTATTGATTTGAGTTATCTCAATAACAAATACAAGAAAAGCGACCGCACTGCACGGCGCATGGCGACGTTTAAGTCGCAGGAACCCTGGGGTCAACCAACACCGAAAATGCCCATTTCTTCAGTACTCCAGAATTTCCTGCGGTATTGCAGGATCCAATGCTGCCCAAGTAATTACTGCTGCCCACCCAACTGCGTGTCAAAACAGCCAACCCAGCGCAATGGTCGCCGATGCCTTCTTGGCACCTGCGACACACCATTTTCTTGTTTTGGAACTCTAAGCGCACCTAACCACCGCCTCGCTTTCAGACTCTAGTATCCAGTAGGGCTTACCGGGAAACTATCATCCTTGAAAAGTGGTGTGGTCTGTGTCATAGGAGAAATAGGAGAGGATGAATGGATCCCAAAACTGCTTGATTGCCGGTTGTGTGGGACGTCCGAATTTCCAATGGCCGTTGAGGTAGTCTCAGGAGACAGAGTTTGATGCATGAGCTCAAACCGTCGAGGGCAGCCATCTTCTTCGTGCCTGCTCCCTGTAATTAGCGCGTGAGCTGCGTGTTGAATCTCAAGTAGCTCACCTCCGAAGGGTATCTTTCCGCGCAAAGTGTGCATCGCACGCAGAGCACTTGAAATTGCGAGCCTTGATGTGCACCTAAGGAGCCCATCAGTAATTTCCCTAGCAGCAGTCTAGACAAACTCACGCTCTGCTCATGCCTAAGCAGATCAGTCCTCCTAACGAATCTCCTTTCGCATCCGGGGTAAGGACAGTGATTCGGGTGTGGCCTTGTAGGATTGTGCGTTTGTAAATGGCTTTTGAGGTTGTAACTCCTTTGGAACAGCCTCCCACAGATTTGACAGGAAAAGTTCGCATTTTCCGGGGTGGTTGGATTCCTGCGTATCCGCGTTCTACCGACGGGTCCACTCGTATGCCCTCTCCTACCTGAACTCCTTCTCCTCCCAGTTATGTCTCTGAGACCAGTGTACTTCTCTTCAAACTCGCCTTGCTCTTCAAATGGAGACTCAAACTTGGTAAAGGCTGGCGAATCATACATATAGGCGTAGGGGAATGTCATCATAGAAAGGCGCCCTGGCGACACGGTTTGGGGTTCATGCCTTATTCCATGGCTCGGCGACGAGACGTCATCAATAAGCCTCTCCCGTTGTGCTTCCAATTTCACCTTTGGAGCAAACCGCGTCTCTAGCTCCTCTTGGGAATAGTTTGACGCGTCGTACGAAGAGGACAGCGATGATCTGTGAGAAAGAGCATGACCACCTGAGGGGCCCGGCGAATGTTGGTTATCCATAAGTCCCGCGGAAGGATATGAAAACGAATTGTTCCATGTTAAAGGCGAACGAGAAACGGGCGGTTCGTAAAGACTCGGCCAGGAGTCTGTATGGGTCTCCGTCACAAGAGGAGATGTCCTGCAAGTAAGGTGAGCTACCCAGGACTCTGTGGGTTGCGGAGAAGGCGGATATAGAGTGGTATTGCTTTGGGCTGCGGCTGCGGAGAGCGGTAACGAGTAATTGTATAACCCAAGACCATCTGGAGAGTAGTTCACGGTATCAGAATCGCTTCGAGCCGGAGAAGGGTAAGTAGAAGATTTCCCGAGTGTGGGGCATTTCATGGAGCGTTGAAATGGGGGCATTGTGGAAGGCGAAGGGTGGGTTGATGGGTCCATGTTGTTAGAGTTAGCAGGACGGAGGCGAGTCAGGTGCCAAGGAATGGCAGTGGGTGGTGGGGGAGTGCAGATGCTCAGGTGAGTATTGGCTGGAACGAATGTGGAGTGATGGTAGGTAGATTTATATAACAATAAACTGCAGTTAAGTGGACGGCAAGATGTGATGGCTTTGGGAGTGCTGGGCCGAGCTATAAATCTAGGCCATTCAGCAAAGAGAACAGCCTCAATGAAAAGAACAAGTTACAGGTATTTACAGATGTTGCGGCGGTGTGGTAAAGCAGAACGAGGCAGACTTCGGAGATGAAAGAAGGGTACCCTAGTCTGCTCCAGCCGCGGGCGGCAGGCGTCAATGAGCGCAGCTGTTCTCGAAGGGCCAGTTGAGGCTGCGCCGGTGCAGCAGCGGCCATGTCGCGCAGGAGCGGCACTGCAGCGACATTGCAGTAGAGGAGAAACGCTGCTAGGAGATGCTGGGCTGGGCCCCTGCTCAGAGGGGGAAGGTGCATGGGGAGGGGTGAGGCCGATGCTCTAGCGTACCCGAGAGTCGGGAACCGCCCAGCGGTCCGAATCAGATTGCGCCAATTCACGCGCCTTCAAACTTAGCCGCAATCGAACGGTGAGAGTGGCCCCTGCATAAAGTGCGTTATGAAATTGTCCGCGCTTGGACAATCCCCGGCGGGGCCGCCCCATGCTAATGCATGCCAACGTTGATACTCTTCGAGGTAGTTACCAAACACAGTTGCCCTCGCGCGCTCCGAATGCAAACAGAAACGTGCAATTTGAAATGAGAAAGAGAAACGGACTACATTGGCTCGCCGCAATGAAAGCAACTCAGTAGCGTATTGTGACCCATGGCCAGTGCCTAATCCCCTTTGATATCTTCGGCATCCCGTTGCCCTTGTAGCTGAGAAATCATAGCAGTGAGCTGCTCTACTTGCGAACTGAGCTTGAGAACCAATGATCTCACCTGGGCGTCCGATTCGGAGGAGACCGTCGCGGTGTGGTGGCGACTGCCTATGGGAGATCTGCCGGGGAGGTTCTCGTCAAGGGAGGCTTGGACGCCTGTCGCAGGCGCCAACGGTCGCGGAGAATTAACCGATGACTTCAGAGGTGGCCGTTTCATCATTGGAGAAGCTTCGGGTCCTCCCATCGACGATACTCGCGATGCCCGACCGATCGAACGATTCATGAAATAGCTATATCCATGTTCATAGACCCATATCGCTGCAACGAAAGGGATATGAGTGAGCCTCAGCAGGACTATTCGAGTGCTTCTCAACTTTTCCGCTGGAAGGACGAGTCGGAGCGGTCGGAAAAAAAGTGGGATCAGGTTCTGCAGCACCAGTAAGTCACATTATCGACCACACCGTTGTAAAAATCGTCTAAAAACGCTGAAAGGCGAATGGCAGCTCAAGGTCAGTTGACGAATAGGATTCGCACGAATGCACCGCCAACAGCTGCGCATCTCAACCACTCAGCCCCGAACTACCAGAGCAAGGCTTAAGATCACCGCTAGCCAAACCCAAGCATTCAAGGATTTTTTAAAAAAAAGTAAATAGACGGGGTAAACATAAGCGGTTGGTGCTCGATGGTTGGGTAAATCAACCCCGAGGCTATGCTCGTAGCGAGTGTCTAGAGTTACCGGCGCTTATTTTGCAGCGTTTCAGATGTTACTGAAAATAGCAGAAGCACTCACCAGCGGCGGAAGATAATACGTTAACCGGTTCGATGTGGAGGCTTCCAAGACATATACCGAGTAACTGTGAATCTACGGTCAGAGGCATTGCGGTGAAGTCAGCCTTGCGCCAAGTACCCACATATACAAATATTCGTCGCGGGCGTGATCCAGAACCTAACATTAAGCGTTAGAATACTCTACTTTTACACATAACTAGCACGCCTTGCGATTGTTTCAGGCACAAACCACGCCGGCCTACGCGAGATTCTCTCAAGTGCAGATTCTCTAATGCGAAAAGGCGGAGGGAGGTACTGTAGCTGGAATCCATTCGGCTGGCGTTGGTGTTCCATGCGATTGCAAGGATTGTAAAAATACTCAGTCTTGTCCAACCATTTTGCCAAGACCATCATTTTCGCTTACTAGGGCGATGCAATGGCCAGACGACAGAATGGAGTCTTTCTTACTTTGGTTAAACTGTTCGACAGCAGCGAGATCAATGAGGTGATAAGGAGGATGTTAGTCAAAGCCACGAAGACCAGCTGCAGCATTGGTCAGCGGACAGGAAATGCATATGGTGAAGAGGCTGAAGTCCCACCATTACGGGCGGTCCAAAGTATGGGGAACTAGTAACTAGTCAGAAAGCAAGGAACTTCGAGCAATTTTTACTCTTTCTGGGATTGTACATCTCCTGAGCCACATCCTGTAGTAGCTCCGTCAGCCACTTTGCGCACTCATGCAGGCTCAGCCCAATTCTAACTCCTACGGGAAACTCACGAATCCAAGATAGCTTGACCTGTCCGAGGACTTAGCGAATTGGTGACGGCAGTGGCGGGCCAACGCTGCCTCACTCACCCAAAGAATACCTTAACCAGGATCCAGGACATCTCACTCGGGGTGAACTGATCTCGGGCAAGTAGAGTGAAAGTTGTCAGGAATCCTGAGTGTGCATCAGCTTTTCGTTAGTGCTTTAGGATATGTAGCGGTGAGGTCATACCAAGATAAAGTATAATTACTAACGAAAGAAATTTACAAAAATCTTTCGTCTGCGGGTCGATCACAGTCGGTCAGGGTCACCGCCAGATGTTTACAGTCCACTCACCATTTCCTTAAGGCAAGGTATCTGTGCTTTTCCTTAGCTCGGCGTGCCCGAAAATGAAAATTAAACAATGATTCAAATGGTGGAAGATATATTAGCAGACCCCGGAATGATTCTTGAATGCCGCAAAAGGTGGCAGGACAATTGAAGTAGATCCAGCCGCCACCAACTACGGCCCGCTAGAGGCAAGTCTGAACAAGAAAAAACACCAATGGATGAAAGAAACACTTACTAACGTCCCAAAGTACGGATTTAAGCTCAGCAAAGAACATATTCTGATCACACGTTAGAGCTAAGTCCGCAGATGGAGGTAGAGAAGTCTATCCGTGTTACCTTGGAACCAAAAGAAGTGCTTCCAGAGCCAAAATATCAAATGACATTTCAATGATCTCGGCGGAATTGATATTTAGTCCAACAATTCCTAGATTAGGTCAGTTAAAAGCGGCTCCTTACTCTAATCGTGTGATGATTGATTACTCAGAACTAGGAAAGCTGTCCCAACTGCTACGATGCCGAGGTCCCACAAGAACCAAAAGTCGGTGGTGTAGAAGGAGGTTTGTCCAGCGTCTTGAATCTCCCCGAACTCATCATATGCAAATCCAGCAATCCATATGTAAAGGAGGATCTCCGCAGGAGTTATTCTAGAGAAACTTCGTTGGACAAGCACAGCATAATACAAAGCTAAGAATGTTGCAAAGAAAATAGTCTCGAATGTTTTCAAATATCTTGGGACTCGCAGTCTGCAAAAAGGGTCTGCACGCCTTTGTGTCCATCAGCAAAGTTATGAAGTGATCATCAAAAGTTGAAAGGAATGAAGAAGCTGGTTGGTACCCCAGCGGAACCCACCTTCTGTTATACAATTTAGCTTGCTTGACGGAGTTCACACTCAATGTTTCCCAAAACACGATGTCACCCTTAAAGAGTTAGCACATGGAAGGTTGGCTAGTTAGGGTGCGCGCAATATGCCTCACCCGCCATATACCATTTATGATTTTCTGGACGGCACGTTGGCTGAGAAATTTCTTGGAACTAGAAATGGCCGCTATCTCCAAGGCACTAAGATGCACAAATTGAGAAGTGAAGTCGTCACTGTGGGCAGCGCCCGCCGTATTTTCGGTGACCGAGTCCGTACCAAAATGGGATGACGTTCGAGAATATCGGAGCCTCTCGGACCTTGACGTTTCTGGAAGAAGTGGTGTGCCTTCATGCGCTGAGTTGTTTGCTGTGTTGCCGTTTGATTGGCTTGTTATTCTTGCCTCCGCATCTTGGGATTGCTCTATCCCACGAGCCACAGGTGGCAGCTCGTAAAGAAGAAAATCGATGGCCTCTCTTTCGGAGAGATGCGTCACAAACCGCCAAGCAACAATCTCACAGGCATACCCTCTTGCCTCATTGACTCCTCGATCATCATCGGATTCCAGAGCTGAAAAGTGCGTCTTGAGAGCGCTACCACCAAGTCAGCATAAACATACTCTGCTGTTACTCTCAAAGTCACGTAGATGCTGGTGTGCTGCTACTCGGTGTTGCCAGCATCTGCGAGGGTTTATGGAATACTAACAGAAGAGCTGATACTATGGCAGGGTGATGAACATCATCGGAAAGATATCTAATTAGTGGCGCCAAAGACCGACCTGTTGGGAGTGTGCGAAGCTCGTCAAAACTATGAGGGGCTTCAATGGCATCTGCAAAATAGCTATTTAGCATTGAGGTTAGCCCAAGACTCTGTCTACAAATGGAAATGATCAATCGAAACAATAGGAAACAGTCTTTTTTGACCACTAACGGCGACCAGCATCGAGCAGTTACAGCGCTAAGCCAATTACCTCAAACAGACGAATACCTCTTCGAAAATAATGTTTAGTCAATTGAGGGCAGAGCTTAGCTTACAAAGAGAGCTTCCTGACGATGTCGGCGAAGGGCTCATCATCCTCGATGATAGGCACTTCTGGGGAGCTTTCGGTCCACATCGGGGTGGTTGGTCGAGACGCCATTTTGACTTAAGGTTCAGGGTTTATCACAATTTCGGTATCTAGGTGGGAGACAGCCATGAAGGGCACGTAGTAGAAATTGTGAGGACGAGAAATTGGTGTTTTCCTAGTGCGACGCGATGACACCACGAAACTAAAAGTTTACAGTCTTGGCAATGTTAAAACGCCCTATCCCTGTAATCGATGCACTTCACATCCACCAAGACATGAGCAGACGTTCTTTTGAACTTAGCAGATTTTTATTACTCAATCTCCTGAACTGTTATCCATTATGCTAACCTCAGTCACTAACAACATTACTCGCCAGGGACTCATCACCCTTGAAGCCTATCTCAGCGGAATCGAGTGCCTTCCTCCCCATAGGCCTAGAAGGTCAAGGCATTATGACCAAGCATTACTTGCTACAATTCCTGTGCTAGAAGAAGGTGGAACACAGATTGCTCAAATACCAGAACATCTGATTTCGTCCTCACATCCCGCAATACCTCAGGATTTTACGGATAACCGTGCTGATAAAAATGCAATCAAAACCATTCAGATCGAAAATTCAATCCAACCATACCCATGCAAAAAAGCTAGTCTCTTAGTAACCTCTGCTAAAAAACTACATCTAGAGCCAATGACTGGAGAGTTTCACAGTTACTGGGAAGGTGGGGAATTAAACCTTCGGTCAGAAAGAGCTAATGAGAAGGCGCTATCTCTACCTGCAGCCATCTTTACGGATTCTATTCATGATACAAACACCAGCAAAAACACCACTAACCTATCTCCTACACACAAGGAAAATACAGATATGTGCAATGATCGGGATTTCCCCGGTACCCGGCAGGAAAACCCGATATCAGAGGATGCTGAATATCATGGATACACACCTGGCAGACCAATCCTATCCGTAAAGACCGGTACACGGAGAAGAAGACTCCCGGTACACCAGCTTACACTTGTGCCAGAAATATCTGACCATGAATCCAAAAATTCGGTAGGGGTTTGAAACTATATAAGTGATCTGAATATCGGCTTACTTGAGCTTGGAGTATCAGACAAGCAACTGTGATACTTCCGCTCTCTTATCCGATACTATTGAAGATAGCCAAGGGGCCCTTCTCAATCGTGTTATATTGCCAATGTCAAAGCCCGAAGATTATGATGCCATGCATTTCTGTAGTCTTCCAAGGATATTCCAGACTACCAAAGTTTCAGACCACGCCAAAACCAGTCCGTTGTATCTATCTTTTCCAGAAGTCAACAAACAGTACAAAGGGAACTCAAAGAGACAAGACATTGGTACTGACGGTTTTGTTGGATTAGAGCGGCATATTTCTAAGGACAGCTCGAGATTAAGGCGCCGAAATCGATCACGCATTTTTGGTCATGGCAAGCTGACTCTGGCGAGTGGTGACCTCCCGAAACCAAGCTTCTCCGAACTCAGGCCCGCAAGCCGACTTTTGCTAGGAAAGTCAAAAGGTAACGTTACGGTTTGTTTCTAAGATGACTTAGATGAGCGTATAGATCCTCCGAGATCTCAAACGGCCTCTAATTCATTTAACTCAGGAAATCGCCTATCTATTAGTCAACTTAAAGTGCAAGAACCTTAGGAGCAAGACGCAAGCCACAAAAGAGGATCAGATGCAAGAGCACAGCCCAGACCTCAAATCAAGCGAAGGATGGCATTCGGCTGCGACATTTGCTTCCAATTATCCAGTGTCACCGCCCCTACAAGAGTTTCCTCTAGCAGCGACTTAGAAGGAAGCGAATCTGAGAGAGCGGGCAGTACCAGCTTCAGACCTGAGACTACTTACGACAGCAGAAGAGGTGGAGGCCGACGAGAGGACCCGCATCATCTTTTTAGGAAGCACTTCACCTCAGTTGATGAAGGTGCCGATATTTTGAACTCCAGGGCTCTTGAAGATCCAATGTCACAATGAATCTCCCACTCGCCCGGGCCAAGCAGCGAGGATGAAACCGGGGAATGAATCGATTGAGGTGCAAGAGGCCATTTACGACAAAGCAAGCCCACCTTTTAACTCACGAGGCTCCTGTTACCCTAGCGAACTAATTAATTGTGTTGATGCGGGCGAGATTGAAAATTATTTACATCCGCCCTCAAAAGCAACTCGTACTGTAAGGATAGCATCAACAAGTGTTCACATACCACCAACAACAAGCACCATCTCTCCATTGCCACGGCAAACAGGTAAGGATAGTGCTCAACCGCAAACCGTGCGCTGTGTCTTCTTGGTCTTCGACCTACCAACTTAGAAATTCATCACTGATTCCCTATATTATCTAGAAAGCGCCCCTGAAGCCTATACTAAAAAGAGGTTAGTTTGCATACTGCTCTTGTGACCAACTCTGACAAGGATTAGATTTAGACGGGGCAAAGAAATCGAGGTATTGGCTCATCTTATATAGAGCTGCCTGAGGTTCTTTGGAAGGGCAACGCTAATTCCATAACGTAGATTCTCTAGAACCCTTCTCAGTTATGACACATGAGCAAAGTAACTGTTTTATTACCACAGATCGCCAGCTGGGCTCTGATGAGCTTGACGGATCTTAGAGACTCTTGCGGGGCTTGATGGGAATGTAGGAAGAGCGAGAAGATGACGAACACGAATTCTTCGAGCCAAATCCGGCCTTCGCCTTAAGGCTATCTCATATCAATTCTCTGTCACGAGTGACCCCCTCTCAACGTGTCTAGATTGCAGCTGGCGGCCCCCCGAAGAATCTTCAACCTTGGTTCAGAGTACCAATCAAAAATGTGGAACGGTTCCGAGAAGCAGGCGGAAAATGCCGTCGCTCCCGTCCCAACCACCATTCGTAAAACTAAGCGAGTGAGACTGCTCCATATATTTTTTTATGTTCACCTGTAGTACTAAGCGTTGATTGATTGGTCTATTCAGAGGCGAGGCTCTCAAATTTTATAGTGCTAAGAATACACTATATACAATTGGGAAATCACGTAAAAAGAACTAATTATATCCTCTTTACTAAGCTTAGCTTTCCCTAAAAACCAAAATATAAATATCCTTTAAATATTTATCTATTACCTAATCTACCTAACCTAAGTTTAGATCCTCTAAACTCGGTTACCTTACTAAATTTATCGCTGCTACTTTAGAAGCTATCTACGCCTAACTAAATTAATGTCGGGTGAAACCTGAGCAGATAGCTATATAGCTGCGAGGTACGTGCGCTGCACGTGCCTAGGGAAAACCCTTCCTTACCTCGCATACAGACTCCTCATTTTCCCTTAAGGATTCATCTGTCTATATAATATACTCTATTGTTCTATTAATTGGACTCCCTATCCACATCCTCACCTTATAATTAAATTGATTATTTACCCCTACGTGCTATTTTATATTGGCCTTGACCTTTCTACCTAATACCTTTTAAGGCTTTGAATTTGGCTCCTTTACCCTACCTCCTCTATAGCCTCCTTAATTAAATCTATAAACTTAGACTTTATATTTAGATCTATAGCTACTTACCTATTTATTCCAGTATGTCCGAAAGTTAGTATTACTAGTAGCGTCGCTACTAAGAGGCTGATAATGTAAGCAGTCAGCGAGCTTATAGAGTTATAACAGTTAGTTAGCTATAAAACTGCAGCTAGCTAATAGCTCGCTGCCTTAGTGGTAAGATTTAGTAGTAAGCTATAGCTTTTGGTGTTACGGACGCTTTAAGTACGATGCTATGACTACTTGGGGAAGAGTCGGAGGAAGCTAGTTAGTTGATAAAAGCACGGTCTAGGATGGAACCGGTAGAACTATATAACGAGGAATGGTAGTATAAGTTATATAATGTGATCTATATGATCTATGTAATCCGTAGGATCTATAACAAAGTAGATAGAGCACACGTATATTACGTATAAAGAGGTTTCCTAGGAATACGGTTGTATATTTAAAGGACTATAGTCCCTACTCTAGATAGTTCTTTCTTTATAGTGATTCTTAGAATATAATTAGAGTTAATCTGTTAGGTAACCACTCCACTAGTTATTATTACGTTATTAACTTTAATTTGCATTACTTATACACCTAGCCTAATAATAAGCCTATTGTAGTTCTTGCTACAAGGTTCCATTACACAATTACTACCTAGTTATAGTATTAAATATAGAAAGTTAAATAACATGCCACTAAAAGCAGCTACTATAATGCCATCGACGGCGGCAACTACTTTAAGGTTAGGAGGTGACACCAGTATGGCAGATACTAACTTATAGCAACCTATAATAGTCGGATAACTATAAGAAATAGTTAACTGGTTAATAGAGAATAATACAGCACTTAAATAAAGGATTAATGGGATAGGAGTAGCAAAGGTTAAGTTACTATTAATTAAGAGATTCTTAGGAGAAAGATTAAAGCTTAAAGGATTTCTTATATAAATGTACTTTAAGGTAGCACAGGAAGGAGTAAAGCTGGCAATACCTATAGATCAAATAGCCTATGCGGGACTATTCCTATTAGGAAGAGTACTTAAGTGGTTTAAGCCTTATTTTATGGAAATATAGGTAAATAGAATAACAACTACTAATTAAAAGGTACGGTTTATATTCTTAAGTTAAAAAGGATTTATAGAGCGACTTATATAAATGTTTAGAGACCTAGAGGCAGTAACTATAGCGGAAAAAAAACTCTAAGATATTACGTAATGAACCTTAGCAATTAAGTATATAATATAATTCTAAACGCTAGCTATATAAGTTAAGTGAAATAATAAGTCGCT
>Ga0307515_10001685_pt1 | contig 49281 bp, 32 predicted proteins | sample 17_EM_MG_FD_194513 | JGI IMG/M metagenome (GOLD analysis project Ga0307515, IMG submission 194513) | Populus trichocarpa ectomycorrhiza microbial communities from riparian zone in the Pacific Northwest, United States - 17_EM | ecosystem: Host-associated > Plants > Roots > Unclassified | place... | reverse complement strand
GGGTGCCGGCGATGGTGGTGGCGTGCTCGGCGGAGATCCCACCGGCACACAGGGCGGTGTCGAGCACCGGCCGCGCGTGCAGGGTGTCGGCGAGGGCGACCAGCTGGTTCGCGGTGCCGGGGCTGACCCGCAGGTGCTGGCGCAGCCAGACGGTGGTGCTGGTCGCCCCGTGTGCTTTCGGCAGGCCTTGTGCTTGTGCCTGCCAGACCAGGTGGGCGGTGACGGCGGTGAGTTGCTGCACCCCGGCCCAGGCCTGCTGCAGGCACAAGACCAAATCCCGGTCGGGCACCGCCCAGGCCGGAGCCGCGGCACACGCGGCGGCCGCACGGCGGGTCTCGGACAACAACTCCAACACCCGACCAGGCTCGCACAAACGGACGACAGGATGCGGGGCCCTGTGGATAACTCTGCCCGGCATCCTCAACGCAGGACCGACGACACCCGCCCGGACACCCCCGCCCACCTCGGACCGGATCCACGCGGCGACCAACGCCCACCACGAGACCTGAGGCTATGGCCGACGCCGAAGACCACACAGCCATGATCACGAAGGACGGCTGTCGTACCAGACGGATTTCGCACTGTCTGATGCCGGGCTGACTCGCGGGCCCCATTCGCGCTAAGTTGCCGGGCATGACAGCGAGTCCATATGAGACGGTCATGGGGTTCATCGTCGGGCCGTGGCTGGCCCAGGCCGTACGCGCGGCTGTTGATCTGTCGTTGGCCGAGCACCTGGCGGATGGGCCGCGGACGGCCGCCGAGATCGCCGAGATCGAGGGGGCGGATCCGGCGGCGACGGCACGCTTTCTGCGTGCCTGCGCTTCGATGGGGCTGGTCGCGTACGCGGAAAAGGGTTTTGCCGGCACCGAAGCGCTGGCCGTGCTGCACCGCGATGCGCCGATGTCGCTGCGGGATCTGGCCGCGTCCCAGTCCAGTGCGTGCCTGTGGCGGACGTGGGCGCGGATCCCCGAGGCGGTCCGCAGCGGCGAGTCGCAGACCACGCAGGCGCTCGGCATGTCGTTCTTCGACTATCTGGCCGCGCATCCCGACGAGGGTGCGCTCTTCGGCGCCGCGATGGCCAGCATGTCCGCGCCGGTCATCCGGGATGCGGTCGAGGTGATCGACGTCGGCGGCGCCGCCACGGTGGTCGATGTCGGCGGCGCGCACGGTTCCTTCGCCCTGGCCATGCTGGCGAAGCATGCCGGCCTCGCCGCGATCGTGCTCGACCTGCCGCACTCGCTGCCCGGCGCGCGGGCGGCGGCCGTCGAACGCGGCCTGGACGACCGCTTCACCGCGGTGGCCGGCGACTTCTTCGAGGCGGTTCCGCCGGGCGACATCCTGCTGCTGAAGTTCATCCTGCACGACTGGTCCGACGATGATGGCGTACGCATCCTGGCGAACTGCCGCGACGCCCTGCGCCCCGGCGGCCGCATCGTGATCACCGAGATCGTCATCGACGATCATGCCCCCGGCATCGCGCCGCTGATGGACATCGCCATGCTCGCCTCCGCCGGCAGCCGCGAGCGCACCCTGGCCGAGTTCGACGACCTGCTGACGCGGGCGGGCCTGCGCCGCACCGCGGCTACGCCGGTGGAGCCGCCCTACGTCGTGATCGAGGCGATCGCGGCGACCTGAGCGTGCGCGCCGAGAAGACCGCCGACGGCGTCGCCATGATGCGGGCGCTCGAGCAGCATGCCCCGCGGCCGCTGTTCGACGACCCGCTGGCGGCCCGGATGCTCTCCGGCTGGCCGGCGGTGGTGGTCGCGCACCGCCCGCTGCGGTGGTTGTTCCTGCACGCGCTGGAGCGGGCCGGGCCGGGCCTCTACGGTGCGGTGGTCTGCCGTACCCGGGCCATCGACGACGCCTGCCGATCGGCCCTTGCCACCGGGATCGGCCGGGTGGTGGTCGTCGGAGCGGGGATGGACACCCGCCCGTACCGGATGCCGGAGATGGCCGCGGCCCGGGTCTGGGAGTTCGACCTGCCGTCGGTACAGGCCGCGAAGAAGGCGACCCTGGCCCAGGCTCTGGGTGCCTTGCCTACGCACGTCAGCTACGTGCCGCTGGATCTGACCAAGCCGGACGCGGCAGACGTGCTGGCAGGCGCGGGCACCGGTCGCACCCTGCTGATCTGCGAGGCCGTGACCATGTACGTCGCCGACGAGGCCGTCGGCCGGGTGCTCGCCTACGCCGGCGGACTCGCCTCGGGCAGCCTCGTGATCATCACCTATCTGCCGAGGGCTGAGGCCGACAAGAGCGAGAACGAGCGGTGGTCCCGCCGCCTGGGCTGGCGCAGCGCCTACCATCCGGCCGAGATCGCCGCCCGCTTGCAAGCGCTCGGCCTGACCCCGCTGACGGACATCGGCGCCGACGATCACCGAGCTCGGTTGCTTCGCCCCGACGGCCGCAGGCTCGCTGTCTTCCCCGGCGAACGCATCGTTCTCGCCGCTGTGGAGGGTTGACCTTGCCGCCCGGCCGGCGCGGGGTTGCCGACACGTCGCAAGGACGCGAGACTGGTCGCCGCTACGGCCACGAAAGACGGGAATCGTGACAGTGGAAACTTCAGCTGACGGGCCGGCACCGGCCAAGATCGACACATCGGTGCCGCACTCGGCCAGGATCTGGAACTACTGGCTGGGCGGCAAGGACAACTACCCCGTCGACCGGGCGGCCGGAGACCAGTTCCGGGCCACCTTCCCCGGCGTGGACGACGTGGCCCGGGCCTCCCGGCAGTTCCTGGTCCGCAGCATCAGATACCTGGCCGCCGAGGCCGGCGTCCGGCAGTTCCTCGACGTCGGCACCGGGCTGCCCACGGCCGACAACACCCACGAGGTCGCCCAGCGCGTGGCGCCCGAGTCGCACATCGTCTACGTCGACAACGACCCGCTGGTCCTGATCCACGCCCGCGCGCTGCTCACCGGCAACCCGCTGGGCGCCACCGACTACATCGACGCGGACCTGCACGATCCCGACCGGATCCTGCGCGAGGCCGCCCGGACGCTCGACTTCACCAAGCCCGTGGCGCTGGTCCTCAGCGGGGTCCTCGGCCACGTCGCCGACACCGACGACGCGCGCGGCCTCATCCGCAGCCTGATGGACCCGCTGCCGTCCGGCAGCTACCTCTCGCTCAACGACGGCACCAGCGTCGTGGCCGGACCGGAGGCCGACAAGGCGCTCGACGAATATGCCGACACCGGCGCGGTGCCCTACCGCAACCGCACACCGGAGGTGATCGCTTCCTTCTTCGCCGGCCTGGAGCTCGTCGATCCCGGTGTGGTGTCCGTGCCGCACTGGCGCCCGGACCCCGGCGCCGAGCCGCGTGACGTCGACGCGTTCGGTGGTGTCGGCCGCAAGCCGTAGTGCCGGACACCGCCCGGCCTCGTCAGGTCTTCCGGAAGCTGGTCTCGCTGCCGCCACCCAGGACCGCGCCGGCACGGTGGCTGTAGAGCCAGTCCAGCGCGTTCGGCGGGGCGGATGCCAGCGCGCGGTCGCGGTGCCGCTGCTCGGGACCGTCCGCCAGGTGGTGGATGGTCAGGCCGGCGCGGGCGGACGCGGCGACCCGCTCGGCCCGGGGGCGGCGGAGTGCCTCGTACCGGGGAAGATCGTCCGAACAGCGGGCCAGCGTCACCGCGTCCTCGATCGCCTGCGCCGCGCCCTGGGCGGTGAACGGCAGCATCGGGTGGGCGGCGTCGCCGAGCAGCGCCACCCGGCCGCGCTGCCAGGCGGGCATGGGCGGCCGGTCGTACAGGGGCCGGTGCTCGATCGGACCGGCCAGCCCGATCAGGCCGCGCACCACCGGATGCCATCCGGCGTACCCGGCGAGGGGGTCCACGGCCCGGCGGCCGGGCGGCCCGGCCGCCGGTGCCGTGACGACCAGGTTGAGACGGCGGCCACCGTCGATCGGGTACGCGACGCAGTGCCGGCCGGGGCCGAGCCACACCACGACCCGGTCGGGTTCGATCAGCGAACTGACCTCGCCTATCGGTAGCAGGGCGCGGCCGGCCAGGTGGTTGCTGTGGCGCGGCGGGTCGCGCTGGAACAATCCGCGGACCGTCGAGTGTAGGCCGTCGGCGCCGACCGCCGTGTCGGCGCGTAGCGCCGTACCGTCGTCGAAGTGGAGCACCACGCCCGCGCCGACGTCGCGGACGTCGATGCAGCGGCGGCCGAAGTGCACCGCCGACGGGCCCAGGGTCCGTCGAACGGCATCGAGCAGCGCGCCGACCAGGGCCGAACGCCGCAGCGTGTAGTAGGGCGCGCCGTAGCGACGGTCCTGCAGGTCGGTACGGCTGAGCACGGTGTTGTCCCGCCACCGGCGGATCTCCCGGCAGGCCGGGCGGACCGCCGTGGCGAACACCGCACCGAGTCCCAGAGCATGCAGCTCGGCGGCGGCGTTGGGCGAGATCTGGATCCCGGCTCCGTCGTCCGGGGGCGCCGGGGCGCGCTCGACCACGATGCACCGGATGTCCTGCGTGGCCAGCGCGGCGGCGAGGGTGAGGCCGCCGATGCCGGCACCGACGATAGCGATCATGAGCGGGCCCTTTCAGTAGTACCGCAGCGCTTTGTCCCAGTTCTCGTCCGCGCTGAAGAGGCTGCGCGGCTTCATGACGTCCGGCATCGCGGTGAGCAAGGCGGCCGGCACCAGCGCGCCGGGCGGCACCGCCTCGACCTCGGCCTCGATCCCGAACGCCAGGCCCACGCCCGTGACCAGCTCGCGGACCGCCGCCGCCCGGTGCCGTGCCGGCACCTCGATCTGGATCCTAAGCCGCGGCGGCGTGTGCCGGGCCCGCCAGAACATCACGCCGTACTCGGCCGGCAGCCGGAACACCACCTCCTCCAGGCCGGGCTGGGTGAGCCCGCCGTCGAGCCCGGACCGGCCCAGCACGCGCACGGTCGGCAGGGCCCAGCCGCACGGGCAGTCGACGTAGGACACCTCGACGCGGTCGGCGAGGTGATAGCGCAGCAACGGCATGGCCTCACGGAACAGCGGGGTGACCACGAGCTCGCCGGCTCCCGCGGCGGTGGTCCGGCCGGTAGCCGGGTCGTGCACCTCGAAGATCGCCCGGTCGGCCCAGAGATGCAGGCTGCCGTGCGGGCACTCGCCGGCCAGCCCGCCGGTCTCGCTCGCGCCGTACTCCTGGACGACCGGCGCTCGCCACAGCTGCTCGATCCGGGCGCGCCGGGCCGGGCTCAGCGGCTCGCCGGCCACCAGCAGCGCCCGCAGCGCCGGGAAGTCACGGCCGGGGCGCAGCCCCGCGGCCTCCGCGGCCGCGGCCCAGAGCAGCGTGTCGGTCGGCAGCGACCAGGTCAGCGTGACCCCGAGGTCGTGCAGGAGTCGGACCACCTTCGCGTACGGCGTGGCCAGTGACCGGTTGTCCGCCGGCACCACGGTCGCACCGCGGGATCGAGCCGCCGCGTGCGCCACGTGCCCGGTGAGCATCAGGGCGTACGGGGTGCGGACCAGAAAAGTGTCGTCAGGCCCGATGCCGACGTGCATCCGCGCGTACCGGTCGATCAGCTCGGTCCAGTCGTCCGCGGTGTAGTAGGAGGCGGTCGGCGTCCCGCTGCTGCCGCTGGACTCGTGGTAGGTGGCCAACCTGGATCGGTCCACCGCGAGCATGCCGAACGGGTACGCGTCGCGCAGGTCGGCCTTGCTGGTCAGCGGATAGCCGGAGAGCTCGGCCCGGCTCACCGGGACGCCGTCGCGCCGGTTGCGGTAGAAGGGCGAGGTGGCGGCCGCCGCCAGCGTCGCCGGCACCAGACTGTCCTGCAGCGCCGTCAGTCCGGCAAAGCCGTCCCACTCGCCCAGGCGGGGCAGTCCGGTCAGGGTCGCGTCCATGTCATCTCCTCGTTCAGCACCCGGTGGGCGTTGCCCCAGCGACCGAGCCGGCAAGGGAAGTCGAAGATCATCACAGCTCGTGGCACAGCTCATCGATGGGATAGCCGACGTGCCGCTCCCGCCCTGGCAGGTAGCCGAGGACCTCGTCGCCCGGCCGCAGCTCGGTGGAGTTGTGCACCTTCCCGCCCGGTCCCAGCACGCGGACGTGCCAGTCGTCCTGCACGATGAGGTTGACCTGCTCGCCGGAGGGTGCCACGGCGTCCACCGCGAGCAGTGGCCGCGTCTCGATCTTGACCCGCCCCACCGTCACCGGCCGGGTGCGCCCGTCCGCCCGAACGGCGAGCACCGTGGCGCCGGCCCGCAGCTCGCAGAGATAGCGGGTGTGCTCGGGGTCGGCGAGCGTGTACGACATGATCGCGCCCGCGTTGACCCGGAAGGGCCGCATCGGCATGTACGGCAGTGGATGTGTCTCGCTGACGCAGAGCATGAGCCCGCGCGATCGGGATCCGACCAGGATGCCCTCATCCTGACCCAGGTACGAGCAGGTGTCCACGCAGGCTCGTTCACCTGAGCCGCAGTGCCGGACCCCGGTGACCGTGAGCGTGACCAGGTCGAGGTCGGGCGAGCGATGCCGCACCACCTCGGTGAGCTTCGTGGCGTCGCCCGGCCCGCCCGGGCGCAGCAGCACGCCGTCCGGCCCGCGTTCAAGCACCGTGAGGTGCACGGACGCCTCGTCGATGCCGGTCACCTCGGTGATGATGCTGCCGGACGCCCCGTCGGCGGCGGCCAGCACGATCTCCAGCGGGATATGGGTGGGGTCGTGGAAGCGCAGCACGGTCAGCTCGTCGCGGCGTACCCGCTCGCATGCCACGGTGAGGCTTTCCGCATCGGTCACGTCCACCCGGCTGCCGAAGCGCACACCGGGCCTCGCCGCGGCGAGCTGCGCCGGGTCGCCGAGCCGGCGCGGGTCCACCAGCACCAGGTCAGCGTCGCCGAGGTCGTCGGGCAGTTCGTCGGCGTCCACGGCCAGCACCCGGGTCACGGTGGGCGGCAGCCCCGCGAGGTCCGCCGGATCGTCGCCGACGATCGCGTCGAACCGCTGGTGGACGGCCTCCTCGGCGACTTCCTTGCGCCACGGACCGGCCCCCCGCAGGTCCAGCCAGCACTGCCGGTTCATCGCGCACCGACCGGGGTGCGGTCGTGCACGACGGCGGCGAGCCGACGCATCATCGCCGCCGGGTCGTCGGCGGTGAAGACGAGCCGGCCCACCGCGACCCCTGCGGCGCCGGCCTGCATGGCCACCGCCAGCCGGCCGAGCACCGCATCCGGCCCGGGCACCGGAGCGCCGCCGGCGGCCAGCACCGGCACGGCCGCGCCCGCGATGATCCGGGCGGTCGCCGCCGGGTCGTCCGGCAGTGCGGTCTTGACGAGGTCGGCGCCGATCTCGGCGGCGACCGCCACGGCGTGCGCCACCAGCGCCGGATGCCGGCCGTCGCGCACGGCCGGTCCACGCACGTACATCATGGCGAGCAGCGGGACGCCCCAACGGTCACACGCCTCGGCCACGGCGGCGAGATGGGCGATCTGGCTGCCCTCGGTGAGCGAGGCGGCGTTGACCTGCACGCTGACCGCGTGCGCACCGAGACGCAGCGCCTCCTCCACGGTGGCCACCGGATATTTCGCGTCGGGATCGGTGGCCATGTTCGTGCTCGCATTGAGCTGGACCACAAGGGACAGCTCGGCGAATCGGGCCGGGCGGATCCGGCGGGCGGTGCCCTTGTGCAGCACCACCGCGTCCGCGCCGTGGTCGGCCAGCAGGCCGACGAGCGTGTCCAGGTCACCGTCGGATCGCAGCGGGCCCGCGCCGACCGCGTGGTCGAGAGGCACCATGAGCAGGCCGGAGCCGCCCCGCCGGCCCAGGTGGCCCAGGCGTAGTCGCCGGCCGAAGGATTCGTTTCCGTACATCGTCGCACCTCTGTTCGGGTCGTCTTCCTTGACAATCACCGAAGCTATTCACGGACCGACCGATGGACAACTACTCGTGCAAGTGGGACGCTCACGGAAACGACCCGACGGCGCCATGGAACAGCAGCTCATCGCCCGACCGGCCAAGAAAGCCGACCGATTGACCCGATCAAATGGGTAGTGGCATCGCCGTGCAATGCCGCGGGTGCCGCTCCGCCGAACATATGCGATCGGCCGATTTTCGGGTCGGCGCGGAGGATCTACTTGCGACGGTCGGATAGCCGAACCATACGAAAGGTCATTCACTCCGATCACTTCCGACAAGCACAATCGGCGTCCGACACCTTTATTGGGGGCGCAATGGAGATCATCCCGGAAAACGCAGGCCCTCCCGGACTGACATGACCAGGCGAATCGTCGGCCGCGAGCCGGAGATCGAGTTCCTGCGCCGTGTGGTCGACGACACCGCGAACGGCGCCGGCGGCTGGCACGTGCTCACCGGGGTCGCCGGTATCGGCAAATCCCAGCTGCTACGCCTGGCCGTCGACCACGCCGCCAAGCAGGGTCTCGCCGTGGCCGCCCGCGAGGCGTTCCGGCTTGATCAGGCGGCGCCGCTGGTCACCCTGGCCGGTGCGCTGCGCGACTGCCGGCCCGCGACCTCGGCGTTCGCCTGGCTCACCCGGCACGAGCCGGAGCTTGCCGACCCGCTCGGCACCCTGCATCGGCTGCGCACCTCGCTGGAGAAGGCGGCAAGCGAGCGGCCACTGCTCATCGTCGTCGACGATGCTCAGTGGATGGACGAGCTGAGCGCGCTCGCGGTCCGTGAGCTGGTGCCGGCGCTGGCGTCCTCGCCGGTGCGCTGGCTGTTCGCCCACCGGCCACCGTCGGCGGAGGATCGGGAGACACCCGGTCATCAGCTGCTGCGCTGGCTGCTGCGCGACGGCGGCGCGGAGCTCTCGCTCGGTGTGCTCGGCGACCACGCGATCGCCCAGCTCAGCGCCGACCTGGTGGGCGCCGAGGTGGACAACACCGTGTTGGCGCTCGCCGCCTCGTGCGGCGGCAACCCGCTGCGCACCGAACAGCTGCTCAAGGCCCTTGTCGCGACCGGACAGCTGGTCGTCGCCGGCGGGATCGGCTCGGTGATCGGCGACGATCTGCCGTCCAGCCTCGTCGGCTCCGTCCGTGAAGTGCTCGATGCCCTGTCCGACCCGGCCGGCTGGTTGTTGCGGGCCGCCTCGGTGTTCGGCCGCCCGTTCCACCCGGGCGAGCTGGCCCAGCTGACCGGCCGGGACTCCGCGGAGTTGTTCCCGCTGATCGGCGAGGCTACGACCGACTTCCTGGTCGAGGACGCCGGCGGCGGGTTCACCTTCGCGCACGACCTGGTCCGCCAGGCGGTCTACAGCATGCTGCCCAAGCCGATGCGCGAGCAGCTGCACCGGGAGATCGCAGCGATCACCCGCGAGGCCGGCCGCCCCGCCCTCGAAGTCGCCGAGCACCAGCTCAAGAGCGGCAGGTCCGGCGCCGCGGACGCGGTCCACATGGTGCGCACGATCGCCCGCGAGATAGCCCGGGTGGCGCCCGGCGCGGCGGCCGACGTCATGCTGCGGGCCCTGGCCGCGGCAGGCCCCGGCGATGCCGGCCGGCCCGCGCTGGCCGCCGACACCGTCGGCCTGCTCGCCTCCGCCGCCCGGCTGGAGGAGGCCCGCGCGCTGGGCGTCGAGGCGCTGGATGCGGGCCTCGACCCGGAGACCGAGGCCCTGCTGCAACTCGGGCTGGCCGAAGCGTGCAAGCACGGCGGCCTCAACGAGATGACGGTGCGCTACGCCGACCAGGGCCTGCGCGACGACCGGATTTCCCAGGGCGTCCGCGCGCGGCTGTACGCGGTGCGAGCGCACGCGTTGTGCTATCTGGGCGACCTCACCGGCGCGGACCACTCGGGCGAGCAGGCCGACAAACTCGGGCGCGCCGCCGGCGAATACGGCGCGGCCGTGTTCGGTCTGGCCGGGCGCAGCCTGGTCGCCTTCACCCAGGGACGGCTGAGCGACTCGCTGACCCACGCTCGCACCGCGACCATGCTGGCCGACCGGCACGGCGGTGAGGCGCAGCTGCGTCATCCGCGGATCTGGCTGGGCGCCGCGCTGACCGTCCTCGACGACTTCGACGAGGCGGAGCAGGTCCTCCGGCGTGGCCGGAGGGAGGCCGACCGGGCCGGCTCGGCCTGGACCGAGCCGCTCTGGCACCACTTCCAGACCGCGCTGTTGCACGCCCGCGGCCGCCTCGAGGAGGCAACCGTGGAGGCGGAATCCGGCGTGGTCGTGGCCGAGCAGCACACCGCGAACGCCCTCGCCATGCCGCTGCTGGGCATGCTGGTGCGGCTCGCGGTACTCGGCGGCGACCTCGGCCGGGCACAGCAGCACCTCGACCACGTGCGGCGGCTTGCCGAGGGCGGCGTCACCGCGGTGCCCGAGGACGTCCTCTGGGCCGAGGCGGTCCTGCTCGCCGCCACCGGCGCCCGGACCACCGCGTTCTCGCTCCTGCGAGACTTCTACCCGGCGCTGCCGCAGCGTCCCGCGCTGATCGCGGCCGACCCCATGGCGGCCGCCGAGCTCGTCCGGATCGCCCGCGACACCTGCCATCCGGAGGAGGCGTCCATCGTGGTCCGGACGGCGCTCGCACTCGCCGCCGGCAATCCCGGATCGCATGCCGCCGCCGGCGCCGCCGCGCATGCCGAGGGACTCTTCCGGGGCGACTTCGAGCGGTTGCTGCGGGCCGTGGACGAGTTCCGACAGGCGGGCCGGCCGCTCGCTCTGGCCGCGGCACTCGAGGACGCCGCGCTGCTGGGTCGCGGTGTCGCCGCCGAGGAGACGGTGCGCTCCCTCGCCGGCGAGGCGCTGTCCATCGTGGCCGGCATCGGCGCCCACCGGGCGCATGACCGCATCCGGGAGGTGCTCGGCGCGTGGGTCACGGCGCCGGAGCCCGAGGCGCCGCCCTGCCTGCCGCAGCTCTCCCCCGCCGAGCGCAAGGTCGCCGTCCAGGTCGGTGTCGGCCTGACGAACAGCGAGGTCGCGGAGATCCTGTTCATCTCCCGGCACACCGTCGACGCGCACCTGCGCAACATCTTCGCCAAGCTCGGCGTCCGGCGCCGCGCCGAACTGGCCGCCATGGTCGCCCGGGAGTGCGGTCCGCCCGCCGGCCCAACCACGTAAACACGTGATGTGCCGGCGACCCTGGACGCGGATCATGGGCGACGTATGTCAGCCCTTGCTCCGACCCGCCCGCCCTTGGGGGTTCCATGCCGGCTCGTGCTCTCCGTACGCCGGTGCTGCTCGCCGGAGCCGGTGTGTCCGGTTCGCTCACCGCGCTCGAGCTCGCGCACCACGGCGTGCCGAGCATCGTGCTGGAACGCGCCAGCAGCCCGTCCCGGCTCGCCGACCTGTTGCTGATCAGCGGCCGCAGCATGGAGCTGTTACGCCGGCTCAACCTGGCCGAGGCGGTACGGGCGAACGGAGTGGACCCGGACCGTCCCGCCGACATCGTGTGGAGCCAGGGCATCGACCAGCCGCCGGTCCTGGTGCGGCGGCTGCCCTCGGTCACTGAGCTGCGGCTCGACTACGCCGCGGTCGCCGACGGCAGCGCACCGATCGAGCCCTACCTGCTCATTCCCGGGCCTGTGCTGACCAGTCGGCTGCGCCGGGCGCTGGAGGAGAATCCGCTGATCGACCTGCGGACCGGCTGGACCCTCACCGACGCGCGGTCCGAGCCGGACGGTGTGGTCACCACGGTGATCGCGGCGGGATCGGGCGCCCGGCACCTCATCGAGGCGTCCTACCTCGCCGGCTGCGACGGCGACCAAAGCACCGTACGTCGCTGCGTCGGCCTGACCATGGAGGCGCTCGGCCGGCCCGCGCCGCACCTGACGATCTACTTCCGCAGCGCCGGAGTGGTCGGCCGGTGGTCTCAGCCGGCCGCATTGATCACCGGTCGCGGCGCGCTCGTGTCCGGGTACGACGGCGACATGTGCGTCGCCCACCTGCCGGTCGCCGCCGACGAGCAGACCGATGTCACCGACCCGGCCGACCTGCTCCAGCACCGGCTGGGCGTGTACGCCCAGCAGTCCGACATCGTCGCCGTGGCGCATCGCGACGGTGCTTCCGCGGTCGCCCGGCAGTACCGCCGCGGCCGGATCTTCCTGGCGGGCCGGGCCGCGCACCAGTCCGAGCCGCCCGGCAACGACGTGGACACCTGCATCGGCGACGCGGTCGACCTCGGCTGGCGGCTCGCTGCCACGGTGCAGGGCTGGGCGGGTGAGCAACTGCTCGCCGGCTATCAGGCCGAGCGCCGCCGGCAGGCGCTGCTGAACCGGGAGCTGGCGCAGCGGGCGCTGCAGACCCACCGCCGCTTCCAGCGGATGGTCAACGCGGGCGCGCATCAGGAGGTGCTGGTGGAGCTGCTCCGTCAGGAGCCGCCCCAGCTTGATCCGGCCGGCACCGGGCCCGCGATGCCGGCCGTGAAGCCGGGATTCCGCCCGCCCGCCTTCCGGCTGAGCGGCGGCAGCCAGCTCTTCGACCGGCTCGGCCCGCAGTTCACCCTCGTGGACCTGACCCACCACCAGGACGGATGGCCGTTGGTGGCGGCCGCCCGGGCCCGCGGCATCCCCATCCGGCACCTGCCGATGGCCGGCGCGGTGGTGCCCACCAGCTGGTCGGACCGGCTCGTGCTGATCCGGCCGGACCAGCAGGTCGGGTGGCGCGGCGACCACCTGCCGCCCGACTGCGACGGGGTGCTCGACGAGGTGGCCGGTGCCCGACAGCAGTTATACGAGAACACGTGATGCGCCGGCCGACGCCGCCCGGACACGCTCGACATCTCCCAGCCGACCTCAACGGGACAGAGGGACGATGTCAACGACACACACCGAGGATCTGCGGCAGACCGTGATCGCCGCATGGCACACCGATCTCGCCGACAACCCGTCCCCGCGGCGCAGCCATTGGCAGACGAAGCTCATCTACTATCGGGCGGTCGAGGAGCTGCTCGCCGCCCGCCCCGGGTATCCGCTCACCTGGAAGACGATCGTGGGTGCGGCGCGACCGCGGGGCTGCCGCAGCACGTTCTACGAAGTGGCGGGCCTGCATGCCCGGCACGGGATGGTCGCCAGGTTGATCAGCCACGGCAGCATGCGCTCCATCGAGATCGCCCTGCGCTATCAGCGTCAGGATCCGGTGGAGCAGCTCATCGACGAGACCAAGGTCTGGTCGTTCTGGCCCTACCGGCTGCAGTTCGCCGAGCGGGCCGGCGAGCCGGGTCCGTCGCCCGACCAGGTGCCCCACGAGCTGCGTCGCTCGCTGGAGCTCTGGGCCGCGGCCCATCCCGCCCTGGCCGCTGCGAACGGCCACCGCCCGCCGGCGTGCGCCGTGGAGGACATGACGGCGCTCTGCCGGGGACGGCTCGCCGCCACCCGGGCGGAGGGCCGCCTCACCGAGGTCTTGTGCCACGCCGCTCAGCGCTGATCTGCCCGCACCGCCGGCCGCGGAACGCGAATCACCGCCCGTGGAACGCGACAGAAGCCCAGATCGCGGGCTCGGTCAGCCACCGCGGCCGGCGCGGGCAGATCGCCGTCAGCTCACCGGGCACCTCCGCGGCCGGGTCGAGCATCCAGCGCTGCGCGGCGTGCAACGCCTCCCGGCCCGGCATCCCGCCGGTGGTCCGGAAGTGGTGCACCAGCGCCGTCAGCAGGACGGTGGCGTGGTCACCCACCGGCCACCGCGACGCGATCACGCCGACCGGCCCGGCCGCGAGGAACGCCGAGGCCAGGCTGAGCGCCTCGTCGTAGGCCGAGGTGGTGAGGTCGGTGACGCATCCCGACAGCACCACGAGCCCGCCGGGCGCCTCCGCAGACCGGTCCCGCGCCGCCGCCAGGATGGCGGCCACGGGCAGTTCCCGTGACCCGGCCAGGAGAATGCGCGACTGCTCCGGGGTCGACCCGGTGACGGCGTGGCAGGCCAGATGCAGCACGGCCGGGGCCTGCTCCCCCATCAGCACGTCCAGGGTCTCCTCGGGCGTGCCGAGCACGACGGCATCCGGGTACGGACCCTCGCACAGCCATTCCACCTCGGACGAGGCACCGGCCGAACCCTGAGTCGGGTCCGCGACCACCACCAACGACCCGTCGGGCCGGGCCCGGCGCACGACCGCGCTCAGCTGCCGGGCAGCGGCGGCGTAGGACAGGGTGAACTCGGCGCAGGCGTACCGGGCGCCGCTACGAGCCGCGTGCCAGGGCACCACGCCGAGCCCGCCGACCGGCACCAGGATCACCCGGCGCGGCGGGCGCGGAAGCGCCAGCAGCGGCTCGATCAGGGCGGTCCAGGCCCAATCGCAGACGGCGTTCAGCCGAGACCGCCGGCCGGGGCCGCCGTCGGTCGGCTCGGCCTCGTCCGCGGGCCGATGGCCGGTCAGTTCCTCCGCCTCGCGTTCGGCCCGCCCGGCCAGGTCGTGCAGGGCGAGGTCGTCGAGGGCGAGATCGAGCCGCAACCGGTCGGCCTCGAGCACGGTCAGCGTGCCGTCCGCGGCGACGACGATCAGGTAGCCGGGCCGGTCGCCGGCACCGCCACCGGCGCCTGCGCCGGCCAGCAGGTAGACCAGGGCGTCCGACTCGGTGGCGCGGACCACCTCGCCGATCCGCGCTCGGTCCGGGGCAGCGGAAAGCGGCTCCACGCCGGCCGCGTGCAGGGCGGCCAGCACCCGGGGCCGCAGGTCCGACGGCACCACCAGGGTGCCGATCAGCTGCTCGACGCCGGCACTCACGCGCACCTCGGGCTCGGGCGCCGTCTCCCACTCCGCCGCCAGCTCGTTGCGGCCCGCGGCGCGCAGCAGAGCCGGCACGGTGCTGCCCACCAGCGCGCCGTGCACCAGGATCCCCCGGCCCAGCTCGACCGCCTCCAGCGCCTGCTCCGGCAGAGCCTCGGCGATCGCCCACTCGGCGACCTGCCGGGCCAGCGCGGACGCCTGCCGGGCGGCGTCGAGCCCGGGTCCGGTGCCGGTCTGCAACAGGACGTTGTCGCCGTGGGCACGCAGCGCGTCCAGGCCGGCGGCCACGGCATCGGCGCGCCGCCCGACGAGGTCGTACGCACGCGCCAGGCCGTCGTGCAGGTGCATGGCGAGGGGGTGGCCGGGCCGGGCCGCGATCGGGCCGGTGCGCGCCTGCTCGAACCGGGCGACCGCCTCGGCCGGGTCCGCCGGCCCGTGCATCGACCGGAGCAGGGCCACGTGCGCCCCGGCCAGGGTGAGCACCGCACGATCCGGCTCCGGCGCAGCCGGATCGTGGGCCGCCTCATCGATCCGGGCCGCCACCGACGGATCGCCCGGGTCGCCGTCGAGCAGACCGGCGAGCGCCGCCACCGCCCGCAGCGCCGGCCTCCCGGACGCCTCCACGGCCAGGTCCGCGTCGGCTCGGCGCAGCCGCTCGACGCCCCGCCGGAGGTCGCCGGGCGCACCCCGCATGATGAAGGCCAACCCGAGACCGACGTCCAGCCGCGACCGCCAGGGATAGCGCTCGTCCACCATGGCCAGGCCCTCCTCTACCTCATCGATGACCCGGCCCAGGACGGCGCTGTCGCCGTGCCGCACGGCGAGTACGGTGCGCGACATCAGGCCGGCTAGCGCGATCACCGTGCGGTCCGTGCCGGCCGGGTCGAGGGCCGGCCGCGCGGCGGTGAGCAAGGCGTCTCCGGCCTCCGCGTCAGCTCGTTGCCCCGGCACCAGGTACCGGTCGTTGAGCAGCACGCCGAGCATGGCGGCGACCACGGGACGCAACTCGTCGCCCGGCGGCAGGCCGGCGAGCGCCGCGGTCAGGTCGGTCGCCGCGGCCCGCAGGGCGGCGTCGTCACCCGCGGTTCTGCCGCGCAGCGTCAGGGCCAGCGCTCGCAGGAACCGGTCGCGGCCGTCGCCGTCCCGGGCGACGAGGTCGTCGGCGAGCTGCACCGCCTGCGCCGTCCCGGCGGCGTCGCCGGTCTGGGCGCTGACCGAGACGAGCAGGCCGGCCAGCTGGCGGATCGTCGCGTCGCGCAGCGGGCCGCCCGCGGGGAGCTGCTCGATCGTCTCGCGGAGCGCCGGTAGCAGCCCGGTCAGCGCGGCCGGAAGGTCGGTCAGCTGTCCGTGGGCGAGCAGCACGCCGGCCTCGGCGAGGATCGCCGGCCGCAGGCGGTGACCCACGGGCAACTGCCGGAACACGGCGTCCAGGGCCAGGCTTTCCTGGTACGCGGGAGCATCCTTCGTGGCGACGTTGAGCAGCTGCACCAGCTCGCCCATGCTCGGCTCGAACATCTCGGCCACCCCCGCCAGCCGGATGAGCGCCTCCGGTCCCGGCACCGACCCGCTGAACAGGTCGAGGGCGACGACCATCGCCTCGGCCGCGGCGCGTACGGGCGCGTCCGCCGGCTCGTGCTCGGAGACCCACCGCATGTGCGCCCGGACCCGGTCGCGGTCGCCGCGTCGCGCCGGGGTGTCGGCCTGGCCCGTCATCAGCGTCCAGAACACCGCGAACGCCTGCGCGCCGGTCGGATCACCACCCCCGCCGGGCTGGATCGGCACCACGCGGAAGAACAGCAGCACGCCGAGGACGACGTGGGTCACCGTGGCATCCCGGTGCGGCACGCCCAGCGCCTCGTCGAGCAGGCCGATCGCGTCGTCCCGGTCCTCCGCACCACCGCCGTCGCGCAGATAGCGCAGGGCGAGCCCGCGACCCAGGGCCCCGGCAGCGCGAGCCGCCGCGGGGCCGTCGGGCGGCACCGCCGCGTACCGTCGCCTGAGCTCGTCGATGTCGCAGGGCATGCCGCCTCCCGGGGCCGGTGTGGACCCACGCAGCACATCCGGCGCCGACCCGGACGTCATCGGCCAAGAGGCCATTTCCGGGTGATCGGCGTGGGGAGCCGGAACGGTTCCTCCGAACGGGCCGGCGGCCGGCCTGTTCGAGAGTGTCAATCCGGTTGCCGGGCCGACACAGTCATCGCCAAGAGCCACCAGGTTCTCCCGCGGGCCCGCGCGACGCGCGCCGAGGCACGCCCCTGGCACCACACCGGCTCGCCCGCCGGAGGAGATAGCCGGCTGACCGTCGGGCAGCCGAGAGGAGTCACCATGCACAAGAGCACTCGTGCTGCCGTCTTCGTGCTCGTCTGCCTGCTGATCGCGCTGATCACCGGGCTGGTCCTCTACCTGAACTACGCCGATCTGGAGGAGAGCGCGGTGGCGCTGCTCGCCGGATGCGCGCTCGTCGCGTTCGTCTTCGCCCTCCTGGCCATCCGGATCACCTTGACCTATCGGCGCAGCCGCCGGCTCGAACTGCGGCACGGCGTCCCGCCGAACCGCGCGCTACGCGCGCTGGAGCTGCGCCAGTGGCTGATCCTGACGGTCGGCATCGCTTTCATCGCCGTCGCCACCGGCGCCGGCACCGCTCTCGGCGTGGTCGGCGACGACCGGCAGGGCGTCCTTCCGCCACCGTCGACCACCCCGCCGGTGCAGACCGAGCCGACGCCGACCGAGACGACCAGTGCGCCGACGACCAGCGCGCCGACCGACGAGCCGACGCCGAGCGGAACGCCGCAACCGACTGAGCCGACCGAGCCTGAGCCGAGCGATTCCCCCGACGACACACCTGCCACGAAGTACCTGGACAGCGAGGAACCCTTGGAAGGTGGCTTCGCCGCCGAGGCAGTGAACTTCTCGGCGCAGCGCTATCCCCGCGGCATCCAGTTCTGGTGCAGCTCGGCCACCTCGAGCCGGCTCCAGTGGAACGTCGCCGGCTACCGGACCTTCACGGCCTTCGCCGGCATCGACGATCGCACCGCGAACTCCTTCGGCGCCATCGTGGAGTTCATCTTCTACGACCAGGACGGACGGCAGCTGGTGCCCAAGCCGGTGGAGGTGTCCGTCGGCCGTGCGCGCAAGGTGTCCATCGACCTGAACGGCGTCGTGAATCTCCGGATGACCTGCGCCAGCCGGGACACCAAGACCGGCGACCAGCGCAGCACCCACAGCGCGTTCGGCGACCCGATCATCACCCAGTGACGGCTCGGCAGGAAAGGCTCGGCTGTTGTGTGGATACCGTCCGGCCGGCGCCGTCGAAATGCCGTCGAGCGGCCCACGGAATGCATTATTCGTCAGGCTCATTAAATTCTTCCTGTCGGGCGGCGCGGTAACCCGAAAGGATGAACCGTTCCGAGTGCTGCGGATGCGCCGACACCGGCCATCCGCAGTGATCATCATCCGCGGCGGTCGATGAAGTGCCAGCTCACGGCGGAGCATCGGGCGAAGACCCGGTCGAACGGCGGCCGGGAAACGCATCACCGGACCGGCATGATCTGTTTCGCCGGCTGCCCGGAGGTACCGCTCCCGCTCACCGAGTGGGGCCTTCGAGCCGCTGTTAATGTCTTCTCCACCGCTTTTCCGGAAACATATCCTGATCTCTGCTGGCGGGAATTCCCGCGAGGCCAGCAATTCTTTGTCCATGCCGACGAGGGCAGGTTTTCCATGATCGCGAATAGTCGCCGATCGGGGCGGGCCGCCGCGATGGTGGCGCTCGCCGCCTTGGCTGCGATATCCGTCCTGGTGCCATCCGGTGGCGGGCCGGCGGCAGCGGCACCGCAAGCGGAGGGCGAGGTGCAGCCGATCCACCTCGTCATCGCCGTGGACGAGTCCGGCAGCCTTTCCGAGGCGGACATCGGCCAGGAGCGGATCGCCGCGGCCGGCATCGCGATGAGCGAGCTGTCGCCGCAGTCCGACGTGACCGTCTTCGGGTTCGGCAGTCACACCGGTGGTGTGCCTGCCGTGGACGGGCGCCGGATCTGTTCCCTCAAGCCGGGCGCGGCCGCGCAGGACCGCGAGGCGATGGGCAACTGCGTCGAGCAGAACATCGCCCGGCGGGCCAAGGGGAAGGGCGACAACACCGACTTCGTGGCCGCCCTGAACCAGGGCATCGACACCCTCACCCGGCCGCCCCTCGACGACCGGCCCCGGCTGCTCCTGCTGCTGACCGACGGGCGGCTCGACGTGCGGGGCGACCGCAACTACGGCGAGGACGAGGCCAGCCAGCAGCGCTACGCCCAGGACCAGATCGAGAAGCTGGTGGTGCCGGAGGCGCGCAAGGCGGGGGTACAGATCTGGCCGATCGGTTTCGGCACCGACATCGACTTCGCGATGCTGAAGTATCTCGCCGCGAACGCCGGGCGAACCGGATGCCAGGACCGCGAGACCGAACCGGTGGCATCGCGGGCACCGGACGCCACCGCGGCGGTGGCCGCCATGATGGACGCCTTCGTCCAGGCCCGGTGCCTCGACCAGAACCGCTCCCCGCAGCGGCCGATCGGCGACGGCGACGAGGTCGAACTGCAGGTCTCCGTGCCGACGACCGCCACCGACGGTGCGATCAACGTGGTCAAGGGCGATCCACGGGTCAAGGTCGGCTACTTCGACCCGGCGGGCAGGCAGGCCCCGGTGGTCGGCACCGTGGACGGCACGACGTATGAGCTCGCCGGAACGAGCGGGGTCGTGGAGTCCATGCGGATCCGCAATCCCCAGCCGGGCAGGTGGCGCATCCGTCTGGTGGCACCGGCGGATCTCAGCGATCGCATGGTCAGTGCCACCGCCATCTGGCAGGGCGTGCTGCGGACGGTGTTCGTCCTGGACCCGCCCAGTCCGCAGCCGGGAGAGAAGTTCGCCGTCCTGATGCGGCCGCAGACCCGGTCCGCCGAGATCACGGATCCGGCCGCGCTGCGTGACCTGTCGTTCTCGGCGGTGCTCAGCGGTCCGGGCATCCGCGACGGTGCCGTGCGGCTGGCCGACGACGGTACGGCGCCGGACACCCGGGCGCACGACTCCTACTACAGCGCGTTCTTCACGCTGCCCGCGGACGCGAACGGCACGTACCGGGTCGTGGGGCGGGCGGCGGGCCCGGGTGTGACCGGTGACCAGCGGGAGCAGACATTCGAGGTCGCCGCCGCCGGTCCCGTGGTCCGGGTGAAGGTCGTGTTCGACGGCACCGAGGGCCGGCCGGGCGCCGAGATCACCGGCCGGCTGCTGAGCACCAACGAGTCGGGGGGAACCCGCCCGGTGCGGCTGACGCTGGACGGGCAGACGCGCGACGCCGTCCGGATGGGGACCGCCGACGCGACGCTTCCCACGGGATCCGGCGCGACGACGTTCTCGATCCGGATCAACGACGGCGCCACGGAAGGGCCGGTCGGCGGCGTCATCCGGGTGGTGGACGCCGGCACCGGCAAGGTGCTCGGCAACGCGCCGCTCGACGTCACGGTGCTGCCGAGGCCGACGGTCTGGGACAAGTGGCCCTGGCTGCTCGCCGGGTTCCTGGTGCTGACGCTCGTCGCCGTGCTGATCTGGCAGATGCGCCGGCGCCGCATCGACGGCGCCGATCTCCGTGGCGTCGTGCTCACCCTGTTCGAGGACGGCGAGGCGCTTCGGCCGACGCTGGAGGCGCCGGCGGGAGCTCGCTTCGAGTTCGACATCCAGGTCCCGGACGACAGCACCCCGCCCTCGCTGCGGCGGGTCACGCCGGGCAGCCGCCGCTACTCGATCGTGCGGGACGGCGACGGGTTCCGGGTGGATCCGCCCGACCACGAGACGACGCCGGAAACCCCGATCCTCAAGCTCGCCCCCGGCGAGACCGTCCCGTTGCCCGACCATCCCCGGCTCGAGCTGAGCGCACGGAATCCCGGCGCGCCGGTGCCGCGGCAGCACGGGGACGAATGGCCCGCAGACGACGAGTACGAGCCCGTCGCCAGCACCTCCCACCACGACGACGATCTCTGACCGCGGAAGGAAACCTCAGCGATGCATCTCTACCACCCGGTGATGTTCGTCGGCCTGGGCGGCACCGGCTGCCGGATCGGCGCCGACCTGGAGCGACGGCTGCGCGAGGAACTCTGCGGTCCGGACGGCCTGAAGCTGCATGGACCGAACTTCAACCTCGGCGAGCTGCAGCCGTTCGAGTTGCCCTCGTGCCTGCAGTTCGTGTACGCCGACCTCAGCGAGGACGAACTGGCACAGGTCCGGCAACGTTCGGTGCCCAACGAGGCGCACATGGACGTGGCGGCGCGAACCGCGTACTTCGCCTACGACCTGCTCCCGGAGCACGCGAGCTATCCGGAGGTCGCCAGGAACCTGCGCATCAAGGACCCGGGTCTGGTCGGTGACTGGCTGCCCCCGGGCGCGCACGAGCCGATGGTGGTGCCGCTGCGGCTCGGCGCGGGTCAGTTGCCCACGGTCGGCCGGGCCGCGCTGTTCGAGACCATCTCGGACTCGATCGAGGTGGCCCGCCAGCCGATCAGCCGAGCCATCGGCGCCATCACGAACTCGGCTCCCGAGCTGCGCGTGCTCAACCCGGCCCAGAACGCGGGCATGGACACGGTGGACGTGTTCGTCGCGTTCTCCGTCGCGGGTGGCACCGGATCCGGCATCTTCTACGACTACCTGCACATCGTCGATTCCGCGTTTGAGCGGGCGCACCTGCGGGCGAAGATCTACCCGCTGATCCTGATGCCGTCCGCCTTCGAGGTGGGCCGCGGCGGCGGGATCAACGCCTCGCTGAACGCGGGCCGCGCCCTGCTCGACATGTTCCGGCTCATCGACGACCTCAACCAGGATCAGCGCTCGCACGGCGAACTCCGCGCCGACCGGATCAGCCGTGGCCTGCACGTGCGCTATCCCCGGGAGGGCGACATCAAGATGCGGCTCGGCGCGATGCAGACCGCGTTCCTGTTCAGCAAGGCGGCCGGCATCGAGCGTGAGGACCTGCACCGTTCGATCGTCGCGCTGATCTTGTCGGTGGTCGGCCAGGACACCCCGGTCGGCAAGAACGCCGACGCGGCGATGTCGTTCGCCGACAGCTTCCTCAACGGCACCGTCGACCGGCAGAGCCTCTCACCCACCCGCATCGGGTCCCGCAGCGTGTCCACCAGCCTGGTCGGCTCGCTGACCGTGCCCTTCGACGACCTGGCCGACATGTTCGCGGGGCGGCTGCTCGGCCGCGGCGTCCGCGAGCTGCAGGTGGCCCCGCCCGGGCGCGCCGAGTCCAACCGGGCACTGATCCGCGAATTCTTCCGCGGCTCCTTCGTGTCCGCGGTGTGGGAACGGGGCGGGGTCGAGTTCGACGACCCGGCCGCCGGTCCCGGCGCGAGAGGCGCGTCGATGATCCGCGGCATGCTCAAGGAGCGGGTCCAGCGGATGAACGAGAGCCTTCAGACGCTGGACCAGAAGGTCACCCGCACCATGCCGGAGATCGTCCGCGACTTCGCGCCGGTGGAGGGCGCCCGCATGGTGCTGCGCTCGGCGGACGTGTTCCGGCTCAAGCGGATCGTCTTCGGCGATCAGGCGCTCAGCGAGGACATCGACCGCAGGGGCGTACGCGGGGTCATGGAGGGCCGGCGGGTGCCGCCGACCCCGGCGGTGAAGCAGTGGGAGACCGACCCGCGCCCGCCGCTGTTGCTCGAGCTCAAGGACGGCATGTTCCGCCGGGCCCGGGCGAGCGAGGCCGTGGTCGGCGACCTGGTCAAGCAGCAGGACGAGTGGTTCCGCTACAAGACCCGGCGGGTCTGGCACGCGGCGTGGAACGACCATCGCATCGTCTGGCAGCGGCGCCTCAACCGGTTCACCCAGCAGCTGCGGTCGCTGGTCGACGAGTTGTCCACCCACGAGCGCGAGTGCGAGGAGGCGTTCAACCGCCGGGCCGAGGATCTCTACCGGAGCCGCGTCGGCGTCAGCTATCTGCTGCCCCAGCGCCACGATCTGGAGCAGACGTACGTCGAGATGCTGCGTCGCCTGGCCAAGGGTGGCAAGCGCGAGAACGCCACCGAGGGCGAGATCGTCAGCGCGCTGCTCGGTGAGGACGGCTGGGCGGAGGCGCTCGCCTCGGCCTCGCAGCCGGGCCGCGGCGCCGAGCAGGGAGTGCGGCTGATCCTCGCCCGCATCAAGCAGGAGGTCGTGCGCATTCTGCGTGGCGGTGACCAGGACGACGTCCCGCTGTTGCCGCACATGAGCCACCTGCTGCGGGTGGCCGCCAAGCGAGTGCACGACGTGCCGGTGGCGGATTCCGACGTGCAGCAGTTCGTCGCGACGCTGGCCGGCATGCTCCCGGCCGGCTTCGTGCCGGAGGGCCACGGCAAGCTCGGCGTGCTCGTGGTCTATCCGGCGCCGGCCGCGGATGCCGACGTGCAGGAGTGGTTGCGGGCCCAGCTGCGGTTGTCGACCCGGCGCGGCGACCCGCCGATCGAGTTCCGGGCGGGCGAGACGGAGTCCATCACCGTGGCCCGGATCCGCTCCGGGATGGGCATCACCGAGGTGCCCGAGCTGCGGGAGGTGCTGCTCGACTGGGCCGACGCCGTACGCAGCCCCCGGTCCGACTCCTTCCTGCCCTGGCGGCAGCGGCTGGGTTTCAAGGAGGACTGGCTGGCCACCACCGAATCGCACCGGCGGCAGATCCTCCAGCGGCTGCTGTGTGCCGTCTGGAACGGCCAGGTGACGTGCGCCGGCGGCACCGACTCGCCGTCCCAGATCCGCATCTCGTTGCCCGGCGGTCCGGACGCCGAGGCCATGCTGCTGGACCTGACCACCTTCGGCAAGGCGTCCTCCTGGGGCAGCCTGCTGCCGCAGTACGAGGTGTGGACCCTCACCGACGGGGGCGAGATCCGCCTCAACTTCTGCGCGAGCCTCATGGAGACCATGCCGGGCGGATTCGCCGAGACCGTCGCCGATCCGGACCCGCTGTACTGGGAACTGGTCGGCATGGCTGAGCGCCAGGTGAAGATCCTCAAGGAGATGTGCGAACGCATGCCGGCGGGCAGCGGGCAACGCTGCGACCAGCTGCTGACGTTCTGGGAGAAGACCTTCCCGGCGGCACGCGACCGGACCTTCCTCGGCTCGGCGCCCAACGGCGACTCGCTGCGTGCGCTGGAGACCACCGTCAAGAACCGCGAGCTCGACCGGTGAGCGCGGAGGCCACGCTCGGGGTGACCGGTCCGGTGCCGGTCATCGACCTGCGGCGGGAACACCCGCGGCTGGCGGCACACCGGCATTTCCACAGCTATGTGCGCGAGAACGCCGAGGCACTCATCCCCGCCGGCGAGGCGGCCGACGGCATCGACATGAGCTGTGTGGTCCTCGTCGACGAGGCGGCAGGGCTGGCCGAGCACACCGCGGCGTTCGCCCTCGTCCTGGGCTCCTCGGCGGTTCGGAAAGTCGTCTGCGTCGCGCTCGGGATGGCCGACCCCGACCAGCGTACGGCGGTCGTGCTCCCGTCCGTGCTCAACAGCGAGTCCGTGGCGGTCCTGTGGGCCGGAGACCCGATCGGGATTCCGTGGCGGATCGGCCGTGGTGCTGCCTCGGTGGTGCAGACCGCACGGCCGCCCGCCGGTGGTGACCCGCCGGCGCTGCTCGACCTCCTCGACGCGCTCCGGGTGCGCGAGGTGTTCCTGCAGGTCGTCGCCGAGGCGCAGCGCGTGGACACGCCGGTCACCGCGCCAGCCGTCCGGATCCTGTCGAGCCGGCTCGACGAGGCCGTCCTGGCCGCGGCCGAGCGTCGGGCCCTGCTGGCCGTCGCGACCGGCGGGGAGGCGGCTGAGCCGGGCGTGGCCAGGATGTCCGGTCCCGATGCCGCCGACGACCTGCGAGCGGTGGAGCAGGCGTTTCCCGCCGGCCCGGCCGCACGCCCGGGTGGCTCGGTGCGGACCGCCCGCGCCGCCGCAGCGGCCGCGGTGGCCGAGGTCCACACGACGCTGACCGCGGCCGGCCGCTGGTGGTCGGTGTTCAACCCGCTGGCCGGTGGCAACGTTCCCCGGCTCGCCGCGGCCGGGGCCGACGCCGTCGCCCGCTATCGCACCGAGCTCGCCGAGCTCTTCCAGGCGCTCGACAACAGCCGCGACGAGCAACGGCGGGCCGCGCTTGTCGCGCGTGGCATCACGCTGCCGCCGGCGCCGGCGTTCCGCGCCGCGGTGGTCGACGACCTTCGGCGCCTCGTCCACAACTCCCTGAACGAGCGCCAGGGGCTGCAGCGGACCGTCAAGCTGCTGGGCGGGCTGGGCGCGAAGCTGCTCCCCATGGGCAGCGCGGCCCGCGTGCCGGCCCTGGACCAGGCGGTCGCCGGGATCGTCGGTCCGACGCGGATGCCGGGCGGCTTCGGCAGCCCGGTCGTGCCGGTGCTGACCGTCCTGGCACCGCTGCCGGCCGCGGTCGCGCCGCTGCCCGCCTGGTACGCCTGTCCGGCAGCGGTCCTGTTCCTGGTTCTCGGCGCGGTTGCGGTCCGGCTCAAACGCCGCCGCCTGGGCCTCGTTCGGCCCGAGACGCTCCGGGACGTCGTCACCGTGCTCGCCGTGGCGCTGCTGACCGGCGGGGGTGCCGCACTCTGCACCGCGGTCCCGGTCCGCACCGGAGCGTCGACCGGGGTGGCGCTGGCCCTGGCCGGCCTTGTCCTCGCGGCGGCGACGCCGGTCCTGTGGTGGCAGCTGCTCATCCGCCGGTGGACCCGGGAGCTGGCCGGCGATACTCTACGACCCGCGCTCGACCAGGTGAACCGGCTGTGGGACGACACCACCGGCGAATGGGTGGTGGCCGACGCCCGGCGGCGCGCCTCGGACACGGTTCGCAGCACGGCCGCCGGACTCGACAAGATCCGGGCGACCTTCACCACCCGGGCGGGCACGCTCACCCCGGAATCGGATGGCGTGTCCCGAGCACGGTCCGGCGGCAGCGCGGCGTCCGGCGCGATGTGCCACGACCTCGTCACCCTCGTCGATCTGTCCCTTGAGGACCGCTGGCCGGAGGCCCGGGCCGGCGAGCTGGACGGGCTGCCCGACCGCGCCGACGGGCGCGCGCTCGATCTGCTCGGCGAATACGAGAAGCACCTGCGGAGCCGGGGCGTCGAGGAGCCACCTCCGGGTTGGCCCGCACGCCGGGACACCCCGCAACCACCCTGGTGGGACAGCAAGGCGAGGGGTGCCGTGTTCGCCACCGGCGGGCCGGTCCAGCTGCTCTGCTCCGACGACCAGATGCCCCTGCTGAGCCGCGATCTTCGCCGGACGGCGACCGTCCGCTTCGCACCCCGCGCCGCCCGGAGCGCACTCACCGACCACGACGGTGCAGACCCGGTGGGCGAGTCGGTCGCCGGCGTGCTGGTCTGGACGTCCACCGGCCTGGCCGCCGGGCTGATCCACCTGGTGCCGCTCCGGGCCGGGGTACGCCACGTGCAGACCGAGTCTGCGGCCGGACCGGACACCCTCCGGCCGTCCGGGGGTTCACCGCGATGACGCTGCTGCTGCATACCGCCCTCGCCGGGCTGCTCGTCGCGGTCCTGGTGCTGGCCGTCCGGTCCACGATCCTTCGCTGGTACGGCCGGCCGAAGCGCACCCAGCCAAGGAAGCCTCGTGGTTGACACCGTCAGCGAGGTGACCCTCGACTTCATCACCCCGGACCGGCACCAGGTGGCGTGGAGCGCGCTGACCGGGCCGCCCGCCCCGGATCCGCGCGTTCCCGGCATTCACGCCCGCGAGCTCACGCTGCGCGCCGGGCGACAGCGCATCCTGCAGCGAAGCCTGTACCGCGGGCCGGGGGCGGACCCGGGAGACGACGAGCGCCGGCTCGACGCGGAGATCGCCGCCGGGCTGCGGCTGGCCCGGCGCTACCCGGGCGACGCGTATCCGCACACGCTGCCGCGGCTCATCGGCTATCGCGTCGATGTGGAACGACCGTACGTGCTGTGGCAGCCGGTCGACGGCGACGAGATCCACGATGTGGTCAGCGGCCTGGACAACGACGCCCTCGACCAGATGCTGGGCGACCTGCTCGGCACCCTTGTCCAACTCGGCGCCGCCGGCGTGGTGCTGCGCACCATCGGGCCGCGGACGGTGGTCTGGACCGGGGAGCACGTGATGATCCGTGGCCTGAGCCACGCCGTCCTGACCGGCACGCCGCGCACCCCGCTGGGCCGCCCCCCGTTCGCGTCCCAGGAGCAGCGGCGCGGCACCGGCCTGGCCGATCCCCGTGACGACGTCTGGAGCGTCGTCGTGCTGCTGGGCGACCTGCTCGATCCGGACAACGACGCGCTGCAGGAACGGCTCGGTGCCCGGTATTCGGTGCTGCTCGGCGACGCGCTGCAACCGCGGGCCGCGCTGCGCCCCACCGCTGCGGAACTGCTCCGGCAGCTGGGCCGGCGAGCCCCGGCGCCGGTCGCCCACCCCGCCGAGGTCGAACGGCTGGCCACCGGGCGGCGCCGCTTCGACGAGGTGTTCCAGCGACGTGATCAGTCACCGACGCCGGCCCGCCGGGCCGTACTCGTGCCGGAGCAGCGCCGGCGCAGGTGGTGGCGGGCCCGGCCGGCCGCCAGTCATGCGGCGCCGGCCACGCCGCGCGAGTGCTACCTGTGCCTGGATCCGGTCCTGTGGGCCGAGCAGGACCTGTATGCCTGGACCGATGACGGCTACCAACCGCTCGATCCCGTCAGTCTCGGCAGCGGACGGCGCCGCGACGACCGGCTCCGGCAGGCGTTCCGGCGCTGCCCGAATCCGTCCGGCGACGCTCCGCCGCACTACCTGCCGGCCGCATATCTGCTCGGCGGCCCGCCGATCAATGTGGGCTTGATCGGCGACAGCGGGGTGGGCAAGACCCACCTGCTGGCGGGCATCATGCGCGAGATCGAGTCGGATGTGCTGGCCCGTTTCGGCATCATGACCAGCGCCATCGACATCGCCTGGCACGACCAGTTCCGGCGGACCCGGGTCCACCCGCTCTACGAGCACCACCGGACGCTGGAGTACACCAGGCGCACCGACGAGGTCGACTTCGCCGACGGCCTGGTCCTCTCGCACGGCCCGCACCAGCGGCCGCTGATGTTCTTCGACATCGCCGGGGAGATGCTCTCCCCCGAGCACCAGCGCACCCGAGCCACCCAGTTCCTGGCCGTGGTCGACGCGCTGATCTTCGTCGCCGATCCGGCGCGGGCCGAACCCGATGTCACGTTCGAGGCGGTGCTCGACCGGCTCTCGCACCGCCGCGGCGCCGACGGCCTGCTGGACCTGCCGTCCGTGGTGGTGGTGACAAAGTCCGATCTGCTGCGCCTCGAGGAGCCGGTGGACCGCTGGATCGTGCGGGCCGACCTGGACCAGCGCTGGGCGGATCCGCGCCAGGTGACCGCGGAGAGCCGGGACGCGTACGCGTTCCTGCACAGCCGTGACCGGATCCCGCAGCTGGCACCGCTCAACCGCTGCCGGCGCGCCACCCTGCACTTCGCGTCCGCGACCGGGGCGAGCGACGCCGACGGCGTCTTCCCGTTCGGTGCGCGCCCGCACCGCTGTGCCCAGCCACTGGTGTCGTTGCTCGACATGCTCGGTGTGCTGCCCGGCCCACCGGACGGGAACGGTGCCACGTGACACCGGGCGTCGACGACCGCGTGGACGTCGTCACGTTCGAGTGGACGCACCGGCTCGAGCAGGGCGGCAGCGGGCTCGGCGTCGTCCGTTCCTCGCTGCCGGACCACGAACGGGCGCGCTGGAACGATGTTCTGGGCACCCGGGTGTCCGTGCCGCCGGGCGACCGGGAAGCCAGCACGTGCTATCTCCGCTTCCGGGGCCGGGCCGTGCTGCTGCACCGGACCCCGGCACAGGACCTGCTGCACCGGGGGTCCACCCGGACCATGGCGCTGATCGGACCACCGTCGGTGCTCACCCTGGACCGCGCGATCGCGCTGCGGCCGGGCACCGAGCCGGGCGACGGCGACGGCCCGTACGAGTCCTACCCGAGCGGGTGGGCCGATGCGAGCGACGGTGACGAGACGCTGGGGGTGGTGGCGAAGGAGCATCGCGACCGGGCGATCACCCTGGTAGCCGGGCTGCTGGACACCTCGCAGCCGGATGGCTTCGCGATCCGGGCGGGGGGCGCCGATCCGCGTGCCCTGCTCTGGGTGGCGTCGCGCTGCCTGCGCTCGGACGGCTGGACGTTCTCCACCCGGGAGAGCCTCACCACGACGGCGGGACCGCCGATGCTGGTCTTCGCCACCGGCCCGCCACCCCAGTCCAGCTTCGGCTTCCGGCGCCAGTGGCTCGACCTGAGCCGACCGCCACGGATGCGGCAGAGCACCGTCCAGGAGGCGACCCGCCGGGTGGACGAGGTCTTGGCGGGACGGTCACGCACCGCGGTCGTACGGCCGCCCCGGCGCCGGAACGACGATCGCGCTCCCGGCGTACGGCAGGCCGTGCCGGATCGCGGATCCGCGGCCGCGGGCCCCCGAACGGGTCTGCCGGGCGCGTACCTGGTGCGGTTGTCCCTGCTGCTCGTCTGGTCGGCGCTGTTCATCGTGCTGCTCGCCCTCGCCGGGCAGGTGCAACCGTGAGCCGGGCGCGGATCGACCCGGACCTCGGATCGGCGGCTCTGCAGGCAGCGGTGGTGCTCCTGCTCGTCCTGTCCCGGTCCGATGCCCCGCGGCCGGCCTCGATCGCGGTCATCGGGGTGGGCACCTGCGCCTACCTGCTGCTGTCCGCGGCCACGCTCCGCTACCCGCAACGGGCGCCGGAACTGCGTGGGGTACTGACCGTCGCCGGCATGCTGGCGGCGGCGGGCTTCGCGCTGCGCATCGGCGCCGGTCCGATGAGTGCCGCGCTGGAGTGGACGCTGTTCACGGTCTCCGTCGTGGTGCTGTTCCTGTGCGCCGGACTGGGTAGCGGGTTCCGGTGGACGGTCGGCGGGTGGTGGGCCGCGGGTGGTCTGTCGCTGGCGGCGGTGGTCGCGCTCGTCCCGGCTCGAGGACCCGACGGAACGCGGGCCGCCGCACTGCTCGCCTTCTCCGCTCCGGTGCCGGTGCTCGCCATCGCCCTCACCGGAGTGGCCGCGGCCGGCGCGGCTCGGTGGCGGTCGCCGTCCCGCTCCTCGCTCACCGTGCAGGCCTGGGCCGTGTCGCTGCCGCCGCTCGCCGTCTACGCGTACACCCGGGACCCCGCTGCCCTGCCCGTCGTCGGTCTGCCCTTGTTCGCCGTCCTGGTCGCGGCCCAGCTGACCGTGCTGCGGGAAGGCCGGCGCCGGCTGCTCGCGGTGAGCGCCGCCGTCGTCACGAGCGTCGCGGCCGGCGTCGTCGGGCTGATCGCCTGCCATCCCGGCGGCGCCTTCCACCTGACCGGCCCGGCGTCCTCCCGGGACCTCTTCGGCGCCCCGCCCGGCACCACCCGCGCGGCCGCCGGCACCGCGGCCGTCATCCTGTTCCTCCTGCTCGCCGCCGTTCTGATCGGGCAGGTCATGCTGCTGTTCGCGGCGGTCGTGCGGCGGCCCGGGCCGGACAGCCACCAGGTGCTGCCGTTCGGCGCCGGGGTTGCCACCCTGCTGGTCGTGCTCCTGGCCGGGCCGATCGCCGCCGGCACCGGGCTGCCCGTGCCGGCCGGCCTCGCCGTCCTGCCGCTGGCGTCCGACGGGGCGAGTTTCGTCATCATGCTGGCCGGGATCGGATTCCTCGTCGGTGCCGCCGGCGACCAGCGGTCAGGAACCCCCGACCTCGGTCAGCCAGCTGCTGACCGGGCGCACGCAGCCGGCGGGCGCGGCGCCGTCCGGGCAGTGCCGGTAGTTCCACAACCAGAAACAGGCGAGCGCGAAGCCCAGGATCGCGCTCATGCGTACCCGGGCGACCCGCGCGGCGACCGTCGCGATCCCCGGTGACCGCTCGCTGATCGCACTGATCCAGGAGGCGACCGCGTCACCCGCGTTGTAGACCGCGGCGGGTGGCCTCTTGGCGGAGCGCCGATACCAGCTGGCGGTACCCATCTCGGCCAGCAGGATCACCGCACCGACCAGGGTGACCGCGCAGCGCAGCAGCCAGACGCCGAGGTGGGTGAGCGGGAGCAGCGCGACCCGTACGAAGATCGCCGTGCCCGCGCACACCACCGCGAACAGCACCGGGATGTACAGGACGTGAGCAGCATCCGGGGGAAGCACCCCGAGCACCCGGCTCACCCATGCGCCCACGGCGTCGAGCAGGCTCACGACTCCTCCTGTGGTCCGCCGTCATCCGGCGGGCTCGCCGCGACGGCCGGGAGCTGGTGGTCCGGCTCCGCTGCGGACAGGCCCTTGCCGAGGATCGCGCTGATCCGGCTGACCGCGGCCGACACCGCGCCGTCGAGCTCGCCGATGCGGATCTCACCACCGTCGATCAGCACCTTGACGGCCTGCAGGGTGCGCTGTTCCTCCCGCTCGGACAGCCCGATCATGGTGTCGAGGATCTCCGGTGCCTTGGCCGGGTTCTGGGCGATCACCAGCGCCATCATCGTCACCCGGCCGCCGCCCACCGCCTCGAGGTAGCGCTGCTGCCGCTCCGCCTCCAGTTTGAGCTCGTTCCGCTGGCGGATCTGGTTGATCACACCCTCGCCCTCGGCGTCGCGCTCGGCGAGCGCCTGGCGCAGCTCGCCGATCTCCTTCTCCTTCGCCAGTGCCGCCTGGTCGGCGTCCATCCGGAGCTGCACGTGCACGTTCTGGATGCGGATGCCGTTCGACAGGTCGATCGGGCGCCGCCCGAGTTCCTCGTCGAGCCGGCGTACCGCATCGGCGATGTCGAGCGGGCCGGACCTGCCGGTGATCTTCGGCATCCGGCGCTCCAGACAGGAACGGCAGCTCGGCTCGGGGTCGCCGACGCCCTTGGAGACCACCGCGGCCGCGTCGTGCACCGACCACGCGTACCCCACCGTGGCGGTGAAGTACAGTGCCGCGGCCGAGCTGGGCAGCTCGGCGACGAACGATGCGCGGTAGGCGCGCAGGTCCACCACGAACGCGTACTTCGGACCACGCCACCATGTCTCCCCGGTCGTGTACGGGTGCACCGGTGCCACCACGCTCCCGTCGGCCATCTGGAGGACGAGCCTGGTGCCAGGCTGGGCGACCGGCCGCCGTTTGAACGGCAACCGGCTCAGTTCCAGCCTCTCGAGAATCGGTTCGGCCATGGTCAGTCAGCTCCCTCGGTCAGTGCGTCGAGCAGCTTGCGCGCGGTGTCGGGAACGGGCGGCCGGCGCGTCCGCAGGCTGGTGGCGTGCGCCGCGAGCAGGCGCGCCTGCCGTTCCCCCCGGCCGACCTCCTGCATCAGCCGGACGAACGGCCCGCGCAGGGCCGGCTGGCGCTCGGCGCGCTCGGCCCACGAGCCGAGGACGATGCGGACCCAGCTGTCGGCACCGGGCGCGACCAGTGCCCGGCTCCAGAGACACACGATCAGCTCACGAGCCGGCGGTGCCGACCCGTCCGCCGGGTCCGGTTCGGCCTGCCACAGCACGGTCGGCCAGGACACGCCGTCCACCTCGGTCCACAGCGTCCCGGCGACCCGCAGGAAGCCCAGCACGCCGGCGAGCTGGCGGCCGTTGCGGCCTTCGGCGGACCAGGATTCCAGCAGGCTCAGCAGCGCCGACACGCGCCCGTCAGCGGCGTCGATCATCAGCTCGGCGACGCTGTCGCCGATCGCCAGCGCCAGGGCCGAGTCGGCTCCCTTGGCGAGCCGGGCGAGGTGCCGGTCCGGGCCGTCGCGGAGCACCCCGCCGACGCTGCTGCCGAGGGCCCGGGCGGCGGTCGTTCGAGCCGCAACCGCCGGCCGGCCTGCCCAGTCCAGGACGAGCGCAACGGTCCGGGCGGCGGTGTCGGCCGCCCGGGCAGGCAGGTGCAGGGCGGCCACGGCCAGTTCCCGCTCGTCGCCACGCCCGCCGGCGGCCCACGGCGTGACCACGTCCCGCCGGACGGTGTCGAACGCGAACGTGCCGAGGTATCCGACCGCGATGGCGGCGCGCGTCGCGACCCGGACCACGGCACCGTCGGCGACCTCGCGCAACCAGTCCAGCAGCAGATCCTGGTCATAGTCGTGCTCGTGCCAGTAGTGCCGCAGGATCCGCGGCGGGTAGTCGTCGTCGGCGAACGACGCTATCTGCAGCGGCGCCGGCCCGTATCGGGTGGACTGCTCCTCCACGGCGAGCCGGGCGCGCGCGGCCTTCAGCCGCTCGCGCAGCGTGCGCCGCGCCCGCCCAGCCGGCGCCGCCGACCGGTCCGCAGCCGCCCAACGGCTCTCCAACAGCCGGCATGCACGTGCCACAGCCTCGTACGGTGTCCCGTTGAGGACCGCCAGGGACAGCACCAGCGCCCGCTCGGCCGGCTCGGTGACCTCCTCGTCCAGCCACTCCTCGACGGCCCGGTCGGCGCCCGCGGCGAACCGGTCGACGGCGTCGGCGAGCGTTCCGTGCCCACGGGCCACCTCGGCCAGCTCGCGGGCGAGCTCGACGAGCCGGTGGATGTCGTACGCGGCAGCGGAGATCCCCGGCAGTTCACCGCCGGGAAAGGCCTCGGCGAGCGTCGTCTCCGCCCGGGCGGCGTCGCCGATGCGGAAGGTGAGATGCCGGCGAACCACGTCGAATGCGGGCGGGGGCGCCGGGACCGTCCGCCACGCCGTGAGTCCCCCGACGCTGGCACCGTCATCCGCATCGGCGATCACCACGAGCCGGCTACCGGCCGCGGTGAGCTCGTCCCGCAGGTTGTCGAGGCTCTGCGACCGCAGTGTCGCGAGCGCCCGGGCTCCCGTGACCTCGACAATGAGGCCGGCACCGCGCGGCAGGTCACGCACGGGAAGGTCGGCCGGCGACCCCGCGAACCGGACAGTGTGGAACGCCGTGGCACCGGCCGCGGCTAGGATCCGCACCGCCAGCGCGGTGTTGCCCCAGCGCGGCCGGGTCCCCAGCAGGACCACACGCTGGTCGGCCACCAGCCGGCACCATGCGGCGAAGTCGGCCGGCTCGATGAAGACCTCGCCGAGCTCGGCGACCGTACGCTCGGCGACGGCCTCCAGCAGATACCCGCCCGACTCGCCGGTGCCGGCGTTGTCCCCGCCGAACACGCTGCCGAACCGGTGACCGTCGCCGATGATGACGACCCCCGACCGGCGCGAGCCGAACATCGAAAGGGCGTCGTCGACCGCCTGCCGTCGATCGGCGCTCTGGTCGGCGGTGTCGTTGTCCTTGTCGTCGAAGTCCGCGGCGCCGTTCTGCTCGGGCTTGCCCGGCGGCTCCTCGGCGGAGGCCTCAGCGGCCATTGTGGCCGCCGGAGACATCGTCGTCGGTGGCGATTATCGGGTGGGGCATGGCTGCTTGCCGCATTCGCAATTCCAGGAGATCGGGACGGCAATGGCCGGCACGGCGGAAATGGACGTCCGGAAGGCACATCGACGGACGTCGGGTGGGGTGAACCTGGCGTGTTGCCGCGGCGGCGATCCGGATCCATATTGTCGACACCGACGGGTGAACTTGTCGCGGCTCCATCAGGAGGACGGTCCGCTCGGCGACGCTTCGCGACTGTTCCGGCCCACCGCGCCGCCGATCAAGCTACGCTTTCCGGCAGCGCCTACCCATGGACGGCGATTGATGCCGTGGTCACCGCCGCCGGATCAACGAACGCCTTCCAGATGGTCGATGATCTTCTCCCACAGCAGGTGGAAGAGCTCGTCGGCGGTGATCACGGAGGGACCGGTGACGTCCTGCCCCAGATCGGTGAACTGCAGGCCGGGCCGGCCCGCGTCCGGGTCCCATTGCGCGCTCACCCAGCCGTTGAAGGCGTCGCCGGTGATCCGCGGCCATTGGAAGGCCATGAGCAACCGGTCGTCGCGAAAGGTGTCCGTGAAGTACAGCCGCAGATCGCACACCGGTTGGCCCTGCCGGTCGAGGCGGGCGTCGACGGCGGTGTCGGAGACCCGGACCTGGCAGCGCACCCCGAACGGCGTCAACTTCTCCGCCGCGCCGCGGAAGAGGACGCCCACCCGGGTCAGGGCGCTGTCGAGGATCTCGTACGGGATGAAGTCGGTCGGGGGAAGCCGCGGCAGCCGAACCCCGAATGCCTCGTCGACCACGCCCGTGACCTCGCGTGGCTCCTGGTGGCGGGCCCGCGCGGCCCCGATCCGGTCGGCGATGGTCCGGGCGAGCTGGTCGACCGGGTAGTCCTCCAGGCGCAGGTAGCCGATCGCCGGGCTGAGCAGCTCGGCCGGCACCTCGACCGATCCGACGATGACGGGCAGGAGGTAGCTGTCCGCGCTGATCTCGATGGCGCGCCGCAGCGCCGTGTTGAACTCGTCCATCGGGTAGGCGCTCGCCAGGTATTCCTTGGACAGGAACGGCACGACGTAGCGGGCCTTCGTGCCGCCGTAGATGGCGCGCATGCCGGTGATGAAGTTGCGGCCCCAGAACTCGACCGTGTTGTCCCGGTCGTAGAAGACCCTCAGCCCGAGCGCCTGGCAGGCCCGGACGACGGGCTCGACCAGGGCCCGCTGTGCTCCGGCGAACGACACCGCGATGTCGTAGATCTGGACGCTCTCGGTCACGGTGCGATCCTAGTCCGCGGTGGAACCCACCCCGCCGAGCATGCGCAGCACAGGGCCGGGCAACAGGGGCAGCAGGAGCATCGCGACCAGGCTCTGGCCGAACATGTCGGTGCTGAGCCCGACGACCGACGGCGCGGCCCGCAGCACCTGCCAGATCATCCGGAGCCCCGGCCCGCGGGAGGAGGTCAGGATGAGCGCCACCCCGAGCCCGTACTGCGCGGCGAGCGTCTCCGGATGCCTCGGCCCGAGCGTGCGGCGCAAACCGTCGTACGCCTGCCGGTAGCGGTCGAGGGCGCGGTCGTAGTGGCGCCGCTGGGCGTCGGCCTGGGCGAGCAGGAACAGCACGCGCATGATCGTGTGGTGCCCGGCCGGGAACCGGCGGCGCAGCGCCACGAGCGTCTCGCCGAGGTGGGCCTGCACGTCCGCCGGACGGCCGAGGCACAGCAGCGCGAAGCCGTACTCCACGTCGGCGGCGAGCGTGCGGGCGTTGAGCGGGCCGTGCGACCGGCGCAATCTCTCGCGGGTTTCCCACAGGTCGCGGGCCGCGGCCTCCCACTTGTGGTGGTCGGGGTTCAGCTCGAACAGGTGCAGGGTGAGCCAGGCCTGCGCGAGCACCGCCTGCGCGGCGATCGCGTTGGCATGCTCGGGCAGCCCGCGCCGCGCATAGTGTTCGACCACGGCCTCGGCCGTGCTGCGGGCCTCCTGCTGCTGGTTGGTGGAGAGCTGGATGACTGCCAGTTCGAGGCGGGCGGCCTGCAACGGGTCGGCGTCGGTGCCGGCCAAACCGGTGACGAGCGCGGCGGCCCGGGCACGGGCGAGGCTCATCTCGCCGCGCAGGCGGCGGCTGCGGATATACGCGATCTCGCCGTCCGCCGAGGCGGCGGCCGCCGCGGCCCGCGACCACCAGTGGTTCGCCTCGTCGAACCGGCCGAGCGCGTCGAGACCCTCCGCCACCAGCCACCCGCCGTCCGGGGTGGCCGCCCGCCGGGCGAGGTCGACCGCCCGCTCGTATCCGCCCGCCTCCAGGTGCGCGGCGGCGGCGGCGAGCAGGTCGGCCGGCGTGGGGTTGCCGGCCGACAGCAGCCGGTCCCACTGCCCGGCCGCCGCCACCGGCTCGCCGTGCAGGTGGTAGTGACCGACCAGGCTGCGCCGCAGCCGGGCCGACCGCTCGGCGTCGAGCAGGTCGTGGTCGGCCAGGGCGGCCAGGTGCGGCGCCACCTGCGCCGTCGGGGCGGCCGCCAGCAGCAGGTCGGCGGCCGTACCGGCGAGGTATGCGGCAGGTACGACGGGAGGCAGCCGCCGGACCGCGTCGAGCACGATGGTGTGCACCTGCCAGCGGTCGCCGGTCCGGGCGGCGAGCTGCAGCCTGCGCAGCTCGGCCAGGTCGTCGGCCGGGCTGCCGCCGGGCCGGGCCCCGGCCACGATGCTCACCAGGAGCGCGGCCGGCACGGGGGCGGGCGCGAGCAGCGCGGCGACCTGCAGGAGGAGCCGGGCGCCGGCGCCCAGCCCGGCGATGACGTCGCCGACGAGACCGATCGCGGGATCGAGCGCGGCGGGATCGCTGTCGATCCGGTCGAGGTGCTCGGCGTAGGAGCGCAGACCCTGCCGGTCCGCCAGCTGCGCGGCGACGAGCCCGAGGCTGAACGGATGACCACCCAGGCGCCGCGCGACGCGTTCGGCCGCCAGGTCGTCCTCGCCGTCGTCGTCGGGTTCGCGGGACAGCCGCAGCATCGCGACCGAGTCCTCGAGCGACATCGCGCCGAGCTCGACCACCGGCGCGACGCCGTCGACCATGTCCCGCCGACCGATCATGATCGTGCGCACCACGGTGCCGGCCGGCAGCAGGAGTTGCTCAAGCGTGCCGCGGTCCAGCCCGGGCGGCACATCGTCGATGATCCACAGGGCCGGCTCCCCCGCGGTGTGCAGGTGGTGGGCCACGGCGGCGGTCAGCTCCGCCCGGCCGGCGTCGGCGGCGTACGGCAGACTCAGCGCCTCGGCGACCTTGCGCACCTCGTCGCCGTACCGGGCCAGGGCATCGTCGGCGGTCGCGCCGGACAGACCGGTGCGGAACACGCCGCCCGGGAACGCCGCGCCGAAGAGCCACCCGTACGCCGCGGCGAGCGTCGACTTGCCGCTGCCGGCCAGGCCGACGAGGGCGACGACCGGGCCGCCGGTGACGGCGGTGACCATCGGGAAGTCCACCCGGTGCAGCGCGGTGTGCAGGTCCCACTGCTCGCGATAGCGCCCCACGAAGGCCGGCACCCCGGCCGTCCCATCCGGATACCACCGCGGGCGCGCGGTGAAGCTGATCTCGCCGAACGTGCCGTCCACCGACCCGGCGGCCAGGGCCAGGGCCTCCGCCAGGGCCGTCACGGCCCGATCGTCAGCCGGCATCGGATACCGAACGAACTTGGCGTCCGCCAACTGCACCGGCTGCAGGTGCCGCTCGTACGCCTCGGGGTTGATCACCATGATCCGCCGCAGCGGATCGCCCTCCCGTTCGCCCGCCAGATACGCCGCGGTCAGCTCGAACTGGCACGCGGACCGCAGCGGGTACGCGGCCGAGTAGAGGATCAGCATGATCTTCGACGCGTTCAGCTCGTCCTCGATGCTCGCGGTGATCCCGCGTGCCACCGGCAGGCTCTCGTCCAGCCACACCGACAGCCCGCGCCGCCGGAGGGCCTCGCCGAGGCGGGTGGCAGCGTCCCGTTCCGGGCCGGCGAACGACAGGAAGATCTTGTCGCTCGTCATGCCAGGCCCCCGCCGGGTTCGGCAGCGACATCAGTCCCGTCGGTCACCGTCGTGCCCTTCGTGGTCGGCGCGGGCGAGCGTGGCGAGGTGCACTCTGGAGCGTATCGCCAGCTTCCGGAAGATCTGGCGCAGGTGAAAGTTGACCGTGTGCGGCGAGATGCGCAGCCGGCGGGCGATCTGCTGGTTGGTCAGCGCCTGGCCGACCAGGGCCGCGACCGTCGCCTCCTGCGCGGTGAGCACGGCCAGGGAGCAGCTCGCGGGCTGGGTGCGGCGGCGCGGCCGGAGCCGCTCGATCAGGGCCGCCACGGCGGCCGGCTCGCCGCTGACGGCGATCTCCACCCCGGTGTCACGCAGCTCGACCAGCACTCGGTGTACGGCGGATGTGCCGGGCTTCGGCTCGGCAACCATGACGGCCTCCTGTCGCGATCGGATTCTGCGACTCGACTGTCGGCCCGGCGCCGGGGAATCGGTCTTTGCCGACTCTGAAGTGGATCTGAAATGTTCACATCCGGTGATCCATGCGGTACAGATGGTGAATGGTCGACGCCCCGGTTCGCTTCACCGTGCTGGGGCCGGTGCGGGTGCTCGCCGGCGCGACGCCGCTGGACGTCGGCGGTGAGACGGCCCGAGCCGTCCTGGCCCTGCTCCTGGTGCGCGGGGAGGCCGGCGCCGGTCTTGAGGAGATCATTTCGTCGGTGTGGGGCTCGCCCGGCGGAGCCACCCGGGACAGCGCCTACCACTACATCTCCGGCCTGCGGAAAGTGCTGAATCACGCGCAGGTCGACGCCGTGCTGGAGAGCCGCCGTCCCCGCTACCGGCTGCTCGTGAACCCCGACGAGGTCGACTGGCACCGGTTCCGCAGGATCGTGGCGCAGGCCCGGGCCGAACGCGAACGGCACGAGCCGCAGCAGGCGGCCGCGCTGCTGCGCGAGGCGCTCGAGCTGTGGCGGGGTGACCCGCTGTCCGACGTCGGCGACCGGCTCGTGCCGCTGCGCCGGGACATGATCGAGCAACGCCTCGTCGCGGTCGAGACGCTCGCGGCGATCGAGGCCCAGCAGGGCCATCCCGACGAAGTGGTCCGCCTGCTGCGCGACAACGTCGCGGCCGGACCGTTGCGGGAGGGCGCGGCCGCGCTGCTCATCGACGCGCTGACCGCGCTGGGCCGCCGGGACGACGCGGGTGAGACCTATCGCCGGGTGCATCGGCGGCTGGCCGACGAGCACGGGCTCGAACCCGGCGAGCAGCTGCAAGCCGCGCACCAGCGTGCGTTGCGCAGCGCCGGCACCACCATCGCGGTGCACGCGCCGGCCGCGCCGGCGGCGACCGGCGACCGGCCGATCTCCGGCCTGCCCCGGCCCGACCGGCACTTCACCGACCGCGAGCACGAGCTGAGCCGGATCCGCGACGCGATCGGTACGCCGTCCCCGGCGCCTGTCTGCGCCGTCTACGGCATGGGCGGCTCGGGCAAGACCGCGCTGGCCGTACGCGCCGCGCACGCGCTGTCCGACGCCTTCCCCGAGGGGGCGATCTTCCTTGACCTGCACGGATACACCGAACAGCGGGCCGCGCTGACCGCCGCCGAGACGCTGGACCGGCTCGTCCGCCGGCTGCGGGTCGACGCCACGCTGATCCCCGTCGACTTCGACGAGCTGGCCGCGTTCTACCACGACCTGATCGAGGGCCGGCGGTTGCTGCTGGTGCTCGACAACGTCCACGACGCCGCGCAGGTGCGCCCGGCCCTGCCCCGACCGGGTGGGTGCGCGGCGATCGTCACCAGCCGGCGGCGCCTGAGCGCCTTGGACGACGCGCTCGTGCTCCCCCTCGACGTGCTCGAACCACAGGATGCGATGGACCTCTTCCGTGCCGTGGCGGGGGCCGAGTCGGTGCGCGACGAGTCCGGCGACGACGTGCTGCGCCGGATCGTCGACCTGTGCGGGCGATTGCCGCTCGCGATCAGGATCGCGGCCGCCCGCTACCGTGCGAGTCAGGAATACTCACTGACCGAACTGGAAGCGGCACTCTCCGTGGAATCCGATCGACTCGACGAATTCGAAGACGACGACCGCAGCGTCACGGCGTCGTTCCGCGTCTCGCTCAACGACCTACCCGACCCGGTCGCCCGCACGTTCATGCTGCTGGGCCTGCACATGAACGGTTCCTTCGACGCGCACTCCGTGGCCGCGCTGGTCGATATCTCGGAACGCGAGGCCCGGCGCCACCTGCGGCAGCTGTCCGAGCGCCACCTCGTGACCGATCACGGTCCGGGTCGTTTCCACTTCCATGATCTGGTCGCGGTCTTCGCCCGGCAGCACGGTTCGGCAGCGGTTCCGGAGCCCGAGCGGGCCGCGGCATTGCATCGCCTTGCCGACTACTTCCTGCGTACGGCCGACGCTGCCGACCGTTGGATCACCCCGGACCGGTATCGCGTGCCGCTGGACCTGCTGGACCGGCAGACGGCTGTCCCGCCCCTGCCGGACTACGCCACCGCCTTGCGATGGCTCGTGGTGGAGAACGGCAACCTCGCGCAGATGTGCCTCGGAGCGGCGGAGGCGGGACTGGACGCGCTGTGCTGGCAACTCGCCTACACCCTGCGCGGCTACTACTTCCTCGCCAAGCGTTGGCAGCCGTGGACGGCCACCCACGAGGCAGCGCTGGCGGCCACCCGCCGCTGCGGCGACCGACGGGCCGAGGCGATGACGGTCAACAACCTCGGCCTGGCCTACCTGGAACAGCACGACCCGCGGCAGGCCGCGACACACTACGAGCTGGCCCGCGAGTTGTTCGTCGAGGTAGGCGACGAGCACGGCGAGACAGCCGCCCGGGCCAACCTGGCCTGGCTGCACTACGGGAAGTGGGACTACGGGAGCTTCCTGGACGAGATGCGCCCGGTCTTCGACTTCTACCGTCGCGCGGGCGTGGGGGCCGAACGCAACGCCGCCATCACCCTGCGCGGGATCGGCCTGGCCGAGGCCGAGCTGGGCCGCACGCGCGAGGCGATCGCCGACCTCCTGGCGTCGCTCGAGGTGTTCGAGCGGATCGGTCTGCGCCTGGACGCCGCGATGACGTTCAACGCGCTCGGCGAGATCTACCAGCGCGTCGGCGACGCGGGCCGGGCCGTCGAGGCGTTCGAGCAGGCCATCGCGGCGGCGCAACGCTCGGGGAGCACCTTCGAGCGGGCCCGGGCCCAGCACCACCTCGGCGAGCTGGCCGCCGGGGCCAGCGACACGTACGAGGCCCGGCGGCAGTGGACCCTCGCGCTGGAGGGATACCAGGCGCTGCGGGCCCCGCAAGCCGACCAGGTCCGCGCGCGCCTGGCCGGTCGCTGACGTTCAGACGTTTTCCCAGACCGCCCTTCGACGATCAGGTCATGACCCTCGATCACACGTTCGTCGAGCAGATCCTTCAGCAGCTCGTCTACGCCTTGATCGGCTGGCTGATCAGCCTGTCGGTCCGGGCACTGCGCCGGCGCATCCTCGGCCCGTCAGCGGCTGCCGCGGGCAACCCCGAGCCCGTCGTCGTCCGCGTCGAGGTCAGCGTCCATCGGGATCACGTGCTGCTCGCCGTGACGGTCAAGGATGCGGCGTCAACGGCGCTCCCGGCGAACGCCCGGCCCGGACGGCGGCATGCCGCCTACCTCGCACCGGCCCAACAGGTGATGCGCTGTCGGATCGAGGACTGTCTCGTGCCCACACCGCCCGCGCGGTAGTGAGATCGTCACAGGTGCCGACATGCCTTCATGACGGCCATCCGTGTACTGGGGCCGCAGATGACCTTCAAGGCCGAGGATCGGGGACGGGCCGGGGAGCGGGCCGCGTACAACGAGCGGCTCGCCGCGGCGATCGACCAGCGCGCGCTCGATCAGGCGATGGATCGGGTGCTGGCCGAGGAGGAGCGAGAGGCGCCCGCGCGGGAGGGCGGTGAGCTGCGGGCGGCGCCGGCCGCCGCGGCCGGGCGCTGGGTGCCGATCGGCCCGTCGGTGGTGCGCCGCGGCCAGGCGATGGACCGGCCGCGGGTCACCGGGCGGATCCGGGACCTGGCCGTCGATGCGACCGGATCGCGGGCGTACGCGGCGAGCGCGATGGGCGGCGTCTGGTACACCGCCGACGGCGCCTCGACCTGGGCGCCGGTCGGCGGCTGGGCCGAGCGTCGCCGGCTGGTCGGTGGCTCGTCCAACGCCCAGGCCTGCGGCTGCCTGCTCGTCTCGTTCGGAGCGACGCCCAACCTCGACGTGGTGCTGGTCGGCACCGGCGAGCCGGCACCGCGCGAGACGGTCACCGGCCACGGCAAGCTGGGCGGCGTGGGTGTGCTGGCCGCGATCGGGCCGGCCGCCGGCGGTGGCGCCGCGGACCCCTGGGAGGCCGACAGCGGCCTGGCCGAGATGGAAGGGCTCGGCATCTTCCGGCTGGTCCGCGGCCCGGCCGCGACCGCCGGATCGGCGGCCGGTCCGACCGCCGACACCGTCGTGGCGTGCACCAGCGGCGGCGCCTTCCTGGGCCGGCGGTCGGCCCTGCCGGCCGGTGGTGGCCTGCCGGACCGCAACGGGTTCACCTGGACCCGGATCGCCGCGCTGGCCGCGGCGCATCCGGGCGTGGCCGTCACCGATGCGGTCTGGCTGCCCGGTGGCCGCCTCGTCCTCGCGGTGCTGGGCACCGGCCTGGTCAGCACGGACGACCTCGGCGTGACGCTGCAGAACATCGCGAACTCGCAGCCGCCGGTGATCACCGCCGTCGGGCGGATGAGCCTGGCCCGGGCCACGGCGAACCGGATCTATCTGCTCGGCGAGCAGGCCGGGGCTCCGACGGTGTGGGTGATACCGGACGCGACCGTCGCCACGCCGGCGGTCACCGCGGTGCCCGGGCTGCCGGCCGATCTCTGGCGTGCACAACGCGATTACGACCAGGCGATCGCCGTCGACGTCGTCGGCGGCACCGACCGCGTGTACGTCGGTGGCAGCACCACCATGCCCCGGCCCGCCACACAGTGGGGCGCCTCGCTCTATTGCTACGACGTCTCCGGCGGAGGGCTCACCCCGGCCGCGGGAATCTCCCGCACCGGTGCGCCGCCCGCCGGCGATGACGCCGACCAGGCCGGACTGATCGGCAACAACGTCCACGCCGACGTGCACGCCGTCCGGATCACCGGAGTCGCGCCGCGGCGGCAGGTCTGGGTCGGCACCGACGGCGGCGTCTTCGTCTCCGACCGGGCCGGGCGCGTGCAGACCTTCGCGTCGGTCAGCTCCGGCATTTCGGCGCTGCAGCCGATCTTCGTACGCAGTCACCCGGTCTCGGGACACATGGTGGCGGCCGGCATGCAGGACAACGGCACCCAGGTCCGCACCGGCGACACCGTCTGGGACGAGCTGTACGTCGGTGACGGCGGCGGCCTGGCCTTCGTGCCGACCACGCCGCACCTGCTCGTCCGGCAGTACGTCCAGGCGACCTGGCTGGGCACCGTGCCGGCGGCCTACCGGGATCCGATGACCCGCGGCGCCGGCGGCCCATCAGTGTCGCTGAGGGAGGACGCGGAGAACGTCCGGTCGGCCTTCTACTCCGGCGCGGCCGCGACGTTCGTGCCGGCCGCCGGTCCGATCGCGGCGCACACGCGGCTAGCGATCGGCACCTACCGGGTGTGGATCACGGACGACCTGGGGCTGGGCGCGCTCAACACCTGGCTCACCCTGCCGTTCCCGAGCGGCGCGCCGGCCGACGGGCGGCCCGGTGCGGGCGGCGCGACCACCCCGGCCTCGCTGGCGATCGGTCAGCCCGCCCCGACGCTCGACAACGTCATCACGCTGGCCTGGGCGTCACCCACCGAGCTTCTGGTCGCCTACCGGCTGGGCATCGTCCGCTACACCGAGGACCCACCCGGCACCTGGACCACGAAGGTGTGGCGGCTGGACGACATGAAGGTCGCGATGCCGCGTACGACCACGCCCACCGACATCGTGCCGGTCCCCGGGGTACGCGACTTCTACGTCCTCACCCTGGGCGTGGCCGGCGGAGCGGACGATACCGTCTGGTTCTACAGCCCGTCCGACGACCAGTTCCATCCGACCGGCCTGCGGCACGTGCTGGATCCGCCGCCCCCGCCGGTGGTCACCGGGCCGCGGGACCCGGCGTATTCCGGCGCGCTCGATCCCGACGACCGGAACATCGTCTTCATCGGCACGGCGACCGGCGTGTGGCGCGGACACCGGACCGGCAACCTGGGCGCGCACACCTGGCGGCCGTTCGTGAACGGGCTGCCCCAGGCGGCCGTCCAGGACCTCCACGCGTGGGTCGATCCGGCGGCGCCCGGCACTCGGCTGCTGCGGGCGGGCGTTCAGTCCCGCGGGGTGTGGGAGGTCGACCTCACCGCGGACGCGCGACGCGAGACGTGGATCCGGGCACACGCGTTCGACGACCGCCGGAGGCCGCTGGCGGCGGGCACGGACCCGCTGGCGACCCCACCCGCCCCCGCGGCGACCTTCACCGGCAGCCCCGACATCATGGTGCGGCCGCGCTGGCCGCGACCGGCCGCGCCGGCCTTCGTCGCCGCCCCGACGATCACCGCTGTCGCGCCGCCGCCGTACGAGCTGTGGACGTTCCAGACCGCCTTCCGGTGGCTGTTCCCGAGTGTCGCGGCCACCGGAGCCTGGACCGAGACGCTCGGCGACCTGATCGCCCTGCATCGCACGGCGATGGGCAAAACGGCCGTCCCGGAGATCGACGCCGACGTATGGGCGAACGTCGTCGGCTCGACCCGGGTCCGGCCGGACGGCACGGTCGCCGTGGATCCGGCGGTCGCCCTGGCCGTCTACCGGGCGCCCTGGCACACCGCCCGGTCGGCCGCGGCCGCGCCCACCGAGGCCGACTTCGGGGAGCTCGTGGTCCCGCCACGGGTCGGGCCGGTCTGGCGCGTCTATCGCGAGCCGTCCAGCGTCGACGTGCTGCTTCACCACCGCGACGGTCGCGAGGTGCCCGCGGGCGGCGCCTACGCCGTCCTGCTCCGGCGCGACGGCGGAACCCCGGCGGCGTTGATGGGCCTGCCGCCGGCCGACGTCGTCACCTACCTGATGTCGGTGTCGGCCGGCGCGCCGGGCCCGGTTCCGGCCGGCTGGACGGCCGTGCGGCAACCGCTCACCGTGCCGCTGGAGGGCCGGATGCCGCGTGGCGTCACGGTCGACGTGGACCTGTCCGGCGTGGCGGTGGGCCGCCACGTGTTGTTCCTCGCCTTCGTCGGCTCGAACGCCGACGACCTGCCGCTGCCCGATCCCACGATGAGCACCGTCGCCACCGTGCCACCGGTCACGATCACCGAGTTGGTGCAGTGCTGGCCGCACACGGCCGCTCGGGTGGTGGAGGTCCGCGATCGGCCGGTCTGACGAGCTGGACCGTTCATGACCAGACCCGTCCCCTTACCGAACAGGAGGCACCATGAACGCCGACTCCGACCGGGACCGGCTGGCCCGCCGCGCCCGCCTTCAGTTGATCCTCACCGCCGTCGCCGTGGGCCTGACGGTCCTGGCCTTCGCCGTGCCGATGTGGATCGAAGAGTTCACCTCGCTCGAACCCGACGGCGGAAGCGGCGAACTCGAACTCCTGCTGCCGATCCCCTTCGCGGTGGCCGCCACCGTCCTCGGTGTCCTGACCCTCCGCACCCGTCGCCGCCTCGCCGGAGCACTCGAATGACCGACACCAGAATGCCTCCGAGCCGAGCGCGTCGACGATCGGCGCCACGATGGCGGCGCCGACCACGACGCTGACACCACCTGGTCCACGGCGAGCGCCGAGACGGCTCGGGGCGCCGACAGGCTGGGCCGTATCGAATCCAAATGACGAGCAGGGGCCGGCTGCTTTCGCAGCCGGCCCCCTATCAACCGGCCCCTGTCAGGCGGGTCCTACTCCGGTGTCGATCAGACGGTGAGGGTCCAGGTGTCGATCTTCCCGGTGTCGGCCGAGTACAGGTCCTGCACCTTGAGCCGCCACGTGCCGTTGGCGGTCTCGCTCGACAGATTCTTGGTATACGTGGTGCTCACGTTGTCGGCGCTGTCGCTGGTCGACGTCGCCTTCAGGCTGTAGACCGTGCCGTCCGGCGCCACCAGGTCGACCTGCAGGTCACCGCGGTAGGTGTGGACGATGGTCACCGCGACCGTCGAGGTCGCCGAGGCGGCCCGGGCGCAGCCGCTGATCGTGATGTCGCTGTAGACGGCCGCGCCGGCATCCGGCACCGACACGTCGGTGGCGTTGGTGGCGGCGCAGGTGCTGCCGGTCGCCGTCGGGGTCGCGGTCGGGGTTGCCGTCGGCGAGGTGGTGCTGGTGGTGCAGGTCGGGTCCGCGGTCTGCGCCGGCACGCTGACGGCGGTCCAGGCCGCCTTGACCGCGTTGAACTCGGTGCAGCTACCCGGGTAGAGGTTCTTGGCCGCGGTCAGCGTCCAGGTGCGGTACTTCAGGTACGACGAGCTGGAGGTCTTGATCAGCATCGCGTTGTACATGATCTTCATGGCCTTCTGGATGCCCAGGCCGGTCATCGTGGTGCCGTTGCAGGTGGTGCTGGTCGGCTGGCCGTTGGTCGGGCTGGTGCCCTCGGCGAGCAGATAGAACCAGTGGTTGCCGGGTCCGGCCGCGGCGTGCACCTCGTCGGAGGCGGTGCTGCTGGAATAGCAGTTGTCGTCCCCGGCGAGCGACGGGTTGTACATGTAGCGGATCGGGCCGCTGCCGACCAGGTTGATCTCCTCGCCGACCTGGTAGTCCGGCGGGTCGTTCGGGTTGTTGGCATACCACTCGGTCGCCGCGCCGAAGGTGTCGGCGACGAACTCCTGGGTGTTGCCGTTTGAGATGCCGCCCGGGGTGGTGTCGTCGATGCCGTGGCCGAGCTCGTGGCCCACCACGTCCGCCGAGGAGAGCCACTTGTTGGCGGTGTTGTAGCCGATCTGCACCTGGGTGCCGTCGTAGTAGGCGTTCTGGTCGGCCAGGCCGACCCGGATCGGCCAGGCACCGCCGCTGCCGTTCTGCCCGTTGCGGCCGAGCCACGACGACAGCATCGCGGTCTGCTGCTGCGCCACATAGAAGGCGTCGACGCAGCCGGTCTCCTTGTTGGTGCCGACGCCGGTGCCCCAGCTGTTGTCGGTGCCGCTGAACGTCGTGTTGGTGGAGGCGTCCTGGCAGGTCAGCGTCGTCTCCGTCGGGTCCTTCAGGGAATACGTCGAGCCGGAGAGCGTCGTGTTGATCGACACCGATCCGTTGATCCAGCCGGTGCCGGTGCCCGTGGCGTCCACGACGTGCTCATAGGATCGCAGCACCTTGCCGGTGGCCGCGTCGACGTCGACGGTCAGCCGGCTGACGCCCTCGTCGCCGATGCCGTTGACGGTCGACTCCCAGGCCAGCCGCGCCGCCTTGCCCTCGGCGGCGACCACGACCAGCGCGGTGCCCTCGATGTTCTTGACCGACTTCAGCTGCGCCTTGGCGATCGTCGCGGCGGCCGTACCGGTCAGCTTCGCGGTGGTCGACAACTCGCCGATCGGGCTGCTCTGGGCGACCGACGTGTATTTGGTCTGCCCGGCCGCGTCGGTGACCACGACGAAGTCGCCACCGATGACCCGCAGGCCCTTGTACATGCGGTCGTAGGGGACATACTGCAGTCCGCCCGAGGAGATCACCTTCCGCTGCTGGAACGTGTCGTGCCCGCTCGCCCTCAGCACCGAGGGTCGGCTCGCCACCAGGGCGTCGGCCTTGGTGGCGGCCAGCTTGGCCGACGCGGCCGGGTCCGCGGGTTGAGCGGTTGCCGGTCCGGTTGTCGCGACCACGGCGGAGGCGGCCACGGTACCGGCCGCCAGCGCGATGATCAGAGATGTTCGACGTTTCACGCGGGTGTCTCCTTCCCTGCCCAGGGGGATGGGCAGGCTCTCGTTGAGGGAGACGCTATGCATAGATGATCATTGTCGAAATAGGGAAAACCCTTGCGCGCCGCCAGGGCGCATACCACCTACTACATCTCTGGCGCATATGCCCGGCGCCGCAACCAGCTCGTCACAGAGTGCCCCGTGGCCGCTCCGAGACGTTCGTGCCGTTCCGGCTGGTAGGTGCTCCCGACCTGCTGATCCGAAGCAACACCGCGTTGCTGAAGGCAGGCCGGCCACCGATCAACGACGAGATCCGGCGCCTCGCGCACGACAACCCGCGGCGGGGCCACCGTCGCATCCAAGGCGAACTGGGCCGGCCGGGTCACCGCATCGGCGCGGGCACGATCCGCCGTATCCTCGGCGCCCGACGGCTCGGTCCGGCACCGCGAGCGGTGGACACCAGCCGGCGAACGAGGGCATCGAGACCTTCAAGATCCCGCCGCGGACGCCGCGGACGAACTGTGTTCATCGAACGATAGAGGCGCAGCCTTCGCGAGGAGTGCACCGACCGGCCGCTGATCTACCACGAGCGACTGATGCCTCGGCTATGGTCGGCGATCACCTGGACCACTTCAATGATCACCGCCCGCATCAAGGCCGTCAGCAGGTGCCGCCGAACCACGACCCGGCCGCCGGTCCCCGCGAGGGGAACGCCTACTAGTTGATGAAGTTGGCATCCTGCAGGAACGGATTGAAATTCTGTGCCTCGCTGTGTTTCGGCGCAGAATCCTGCTGGAACGGATTCATGACGGCCACGCTCAGCGCCACCATCACAGCCGCCGCCGCGAGGACACGGCCGATCAACCGGGAAGAGACCAGACTACGCACGTAAACCTCCAAAGAGATTGCGACAGAACGGCATCAGCATGTCCCCCGCGGAGCCCGTCCGGCAGGAAAGTTGGACACGGCTGGACACGCCGACAGGCGGCTGTACCGCTCGGAACTACGGTTCGGCTACGCTGCCTGCGAATATTCGTTGATCAACCCGTTGAGGATCGGCGCGACCGCCTCCGGCGGTGCGGCCGCAGTGGTGTGATACCCGCACCGGCACGCCAGGGTGATCATCTGATGCTCGGTCACGTGTGGTTGCACCGGTGGCACATCGACCACCTGCCGCCAGGTCATACCAACCCTCGACATGCCCGAGAGCGCCTGTATCGGGCGGGAGCGTGACGCCTCCGCCGGCGAGAACCTGGCGGTCAAGGTGATGACCCGGGGCCGGACGCGGATTGAGCAGGGGCGCCCTCACTGGGCATCGCTCCGCGCTCCAGAGGTTGCTGCGGCCATTCCACCAAGCCAGAGCAGAGCGCGGCGTCGGCTTCGGGCGTCGATTTCCGACGGATGCGACCATCCATCCGCTGGGAGTGAAGTAGGCCGCCGACGAGGTGCCCGTGGTTCGGGTCCTTTTCCGACGGCCCCTTCCCGAACCGGACGGACCCGTTTCCGGGTATCCGGCTCTCCAGTGGTCATTTCCGGGTGGTGGCTGTAGCA